>Ga0080006_1130364_pt1 | contig 32706 bp, 35 predicted proteins | sample RS3BMetagenome_FD_69209 | JGI IMG/M metagenome (GOLD analysis project Ga0080006, IMG submission 69209) | Ferric oxide microbial mat and aquatic microbial communities from Rainbow Spring, Yellowstone National Park, USA - RS3B (SPADES... ...
CTCCCAGGATATATCCTAACAACCAAGTTTCTCCAGCGTGTCGTGCAGCGAAGACAAGCCTCCATCCGCAGACTGTCCGAGCACAAACTGACGACGAGACCCGATTCTACGTCGGGTGAAGCACGTCTCGACCCGACGCCCTCTGAGGTATAGAAAAGCTGTTCTAGCTCTATGAACTATCTGCTCCAGCATTTAAGGCGCAAAGGCGGATACGGAGGGGCAGGTACAAGGCACACACAATAGGACGTATGAAACGACCAGAATATCCGAGAAGAAGTATAGGTAATCTAACTTGGAGGGAGGGGGTTTTATGGATACTTCGCCGCGCACTGTAAAAAACAGTGAGCAAAGAAAAGTGTGAAAAGAAACATACGCCCATTCGCCTCCACAAAGGCGCTGCGCGCACACAATACAGCGGCTGCAGCGGCTGCAGCATCATCCGCAGCGCTTAACGGCCTCTGTTCGTGTCCTCGGTGTGACGATTCTTGAGGTACGGTATCCATGTCGTCACTGCCAACTTCGTCACGGCTTATGAGTTTGAGGGAACGTACGGAAATACCGGTGGTCGGAGATGACGGGAGCCATATCGACCCGTCAAACTCGTGTTCACCAAGGCGGAGCCTGTCCAACAGCAGTCGTGGATACGAACGAGCATCCCGGGGTCTGACACGTGTCGCGTCCGCGTCGTCAGCGCTGTCGCTTGTGTCGAACCCGAACCTGTCGCTGTTGGACTCTGAGCTTCAGGTTGTAGAAGACTGTAAGGAGTTCCCGGTCGTGGTCGTTGTGGTCGGTGCATCAGGAGATCTGGCCCGCAAGAAGACGCTGCCGGCCTTGTTCTCGCTCTTCTACCACAACCTGCTGCCGCTCAGTTTCGCAGTCGTCGGATATGCCCGCTCAAAGCTCTCCGTAGAAGAGTTTCGAAGTTCAGTGAGCTCGAATCTAGTCTGTCGCGTCGGAGATCGCGAGTGCTGTGAGGCGAAGACGAGGGCCTTTCTCGAACGCTGCTTCTACTTCTCTGGGCAGTATGGCTCTCTGGAAGACTGGTTGAATTTTGATCGCTGGCTTTCCGAAGACATCGAGCCGCGTATGAACCAAAGCGACACAGCAACTCGGGGGGCACGACGCGCGCCCGGGCGCCTGTTTTACCTGGCGATCCCGCCGTCGGTATTCGCGGAAACGCTGCGCAGTATCAGTCGCGGCGCCATGGCACCCGAGGAGCTTGGCGCCTGGACCCGAGTCATTGTCGAGAAACCATTTGGGCGAGACTCAGAGTCCTACATGGCGCTACGTGACCTAGTCGCAGAATGCTTTCCGGAGGAGGCACTTTACCGCATTGATCATTACGTGGGCAAGCCACTGGTTGCGAACCTGACGACACTTCGACTTGGGAACTTTGTTTTTGATGCACTCTGGAATCGCCACTGCATTGAATCCGTGCAAGTGGTGTTCAAGGAGGATTTCGGGGTCGAGGGTCGCGCCGGCTACTTCGACGCATACGGCATCATTCGAGATATCCTCCAAAACCATTTGCTGCAGGTCCTCAGCATTATTGCGATGGATCCGCCGGCGTCGCCGCACGCTGCCGATATCAACGAGGCAAAACTCCGGCTACTGTACGACATCAAACCGTTGCATGCGAAGGATTTTATCATCGGCCAGTACGATCGATATCGGTCGGAGCGAGGCGTGCCGAAAGACTCGTGCACCGCCACGTTCGCAGCGTGTGTTGTCCAGATCGATAACGAACGCTGGCGAGGTGTCCCTTTTGTTATGCTCGCTGGGAAAGCGCTCGACGAGCGGAAGGTTTACGTGAAGGTCGCGTTCCACGAGACACCGAATCATACGTTTATACCGGAGGAACTGCGTGACAAGCGCAACACGTTTTACATTGAAATCCAGCCGCGTCCCGCGGTCGAGCTGAGCTTTATCACCAAAACTCCCGATCTGGAGGGACGCGTTGTCCAAACCAAGCTCGACTTGGTCTACAACGAGAGCTTCAGTGCGGAAGCCCAGGACATGCCGGACGCCTACGAGCGGCTCATTTCGGACGCCATTGTGGGCGACCGCACACTCTTCATCAGCGACGCCCAGATATCGCGCGCATGGGAGCTGTTCGACCCTGCCCTGAAAGAACTGGAGCGAGATCCACCAGTTCAGCCAGTTATCTATCCGTATGGTAGTAAGGGACCGATTCTGCCCGAGACGCTGATCAAGAAATACATGGCAGGCAGGATGCAAGACTGATCCGCGTCGGCGGTAACGCCAAACTGATAGCCGTCACTCGGACAGCGTTCTTTTTCAGGGAGCGCAGCGCACACGCGTATACAGGATGATTCCAGTGGCGCGTGTGTGCTGCAGAGAGCACATGCGCGACTCGTGATATCTAGATGCGTGTTTGCACCGCCATTGTGTTTGTATATGACCAGGAACAGTCAAGCGTTTTTTTGCAATAGATCATGCTACAAAAGAGAACCCATCATCACTATGGTGAATTGTTTCTCGTCGTCCGTCCGTCGAAAGCGATCCAACGCTGCGGTGACGGTGAACAGCACCGCGCCTCCAGCGCGATGTGCACACGTCCCGCGGATGCGGATGCGTTTGCGGCAGCGGCGGTGTTTATGGATTGCACTGCGCTTAGTTTTCAGAATCGGGTAGAGCAGCGCTATGCTGATAACCACCGAAGAGAAAGACTATGCACGCACGCCCGCCCGTAGACGGCAATGCGCAACAGCCGTTCCGGTCGTCGGTACCAGGCGATCGGTCGTTGTGCAGCACACTGGTACGCCGCTCTTGGCAACGCTTCCGCGGATATCCGGATGCTGGTGCCCGGGCACTTGTAGCGATGCCCTCCATCGCGTGTCTGTGTACAATGGCGCGCAAGGCTGCCCCGCAGCACCGGATCGCAAAGCACTTGGTGCGGGGAACGCGTCCGCGGCCGGCGGCCGGCGGCGATGGCGATGCGCGTTCTCCTCGGAGCCGTTTTCTGTGCCTTTCTGCTCTGTATCCGAATTTCGACGGTTGACAATTTTTACGCTGTTGATGCTGTAAACCATGCGCACGAGTACCCGGGAGCAATGGGTTCACTGCTACAGCACAGATTTCGACACGGTTTTGGCACGATTCGGGCTCACGCTCAATGCGCTCGGCAGGTGCCCCACGCTGCTGGGATCCAAGGGCCTCGAGCTCACGAGTCGGCATTGGCAGGTAGTTCGCCTCGATGCGTATGTGAAAAATAAGAGGATGCTCTCAATGAAATCGTAGCTGGGCGCCCGAGGGCCTCGTCCCAATTCATCCTGGCGCAGTTGCAACCGCACTCCAGGGCCTTCTTTCTCCTGCGCGGTGGTGGACGCATCAGATCGACAAGCTCCCCCGTGGTTGCGCCTTGCTGTGTACCCAGGACAATAGGATGCATTTGCACTGCATGTGCTGCACGTGGTTGTCGGCGGGGCGTTGCCGTCGCAGACCATAGGCGCAACGTCTCATAGCACAGGAGCACCCAATCGAACGAGACGTATCCGCACACGCGAGCGCCGCCCGGTAGCACGACGCCATTCGCACATCATCTGCAGACGCTTCCTCGTTTTTCCACTGCCTGTCCAAATTTATGTCAGCGAATAAAGACCTGACTCAGCAACATCGCGAGCACGCAGCCCGTCTCAGGCACGTACCACTCTAATGAACACTTTGTTCAGCGAATATCGCTGGACGCAGGATGCCTTCGCTGGTGCGCCAGCCATGCGAACGTCGACTTGAGCGTCCACGCCCTGGACACGTGTCCTTGTGGAGGCTGCAGCGCGGGATCCGAGCGCGATACCGGGGCGAGGCACATACGCACACATGCACGCATCCATGCACACACGCCGATTTCGCGCGCGCTTCGTTGCCGAGGCCGTGTGACGGCGAGCGCCCCCCGCAGCGTGACATCTCGCATGCATGAATCGACGCACACGCATTCGCATGGATGCATGGCGCGCTTCGTGGACACCGCAGCTGAAGCAGACGCTGCGCTCCCCGCGGGTGTCCGGTAATGCAGGACAACGAGGAACTCCATACGAGCACAGAACAAGTGGATTCAGGGGCTGCACTCGGGCCGTTCCAGACACCCGAAGGAGAGACGTACTGGAGGTTAGGCGATCCGCGGAGCTTACGTCGGGTCATGGTGCGCAAGTACCGCGGCCAGGTACTCGTCGACATTCGAGAGTACTATCGCGACGCCAAAACCGGAGAGGAGCTGCCTGGACGCAAGGGTATTTCTTTAACCATGAAGCAGTTTCGATCGCTGCAGACGTTGTTGCCCGATATTGAAGTTGCCCTACAGCAGGTGAGTCGGAACGACTAGCGTTGCTCTGTGGTTTGCGCGCGGCCTTGTTCACGGCGTCTTGGGCACGAGCCTTGTGCTGAAAAACACAAGGCAGCACTCGGAAACGCAAACCGTCACGTGTAAACAAAGTGCACGAAACACAGGAGCGGCGTGAGGGACGTGAACCTCCGACCGACACGGCGTATGCGTCGTGTGCATAGGACGGTGGCTTCGGGTTTCTCGCTCGCGCACTGCATACGACTTGGCACTAGCTTCCATGGTGCAACGTGCAAGCGATGGATCGGCCAAGGAGCGCCTGAAGACGCGTGCCGTCCATAGGGACAAACGTATCGATTCGAGTCAAGTGGCCGAGAAGCGCCGCCCTGCAGCCGTTCGGGAGCGCCGGAACCCCACCGACCCTGGACCTCTGCTCGAACAGGCGTTGCGACGGGAGACGCACTTGGAGGCGTTACGCGCTTGCTCACACACAGCGCAGTTGACGGGGTATCGGCTAGCAGGTTCGGCAGGCAATGTAGTGTTCGGGACGTCACCATATGTGCACGCTTCACGGAGGATGCGGTTTGGTTTGGCGGAAGTAGAGCCAGCTCCGAGTTGCTTCCGTTGCATATTGAAAAAGCCGCGTAGCTACTGTCGCAACATTCGGCTTGACCCGTTCGTAAGCGATAGGGAACTATTGTCGGCGCTCAGGTACCGGACTGGGCTGTGTAACGCTCGTCCACCGGGGCCGGCTCGTTCAGCCAATGCTCGTTCGCAAATGCTCGCTACTAGCAGACGCCATACGCTCCGTAATAGAGATTGGTGGCCAAATGGCTCTCCCTACTGGCATGCATTCGACCATAATGAACATGTTGCTGGTAAAAATTCGAACCAGGTGCGGCACCGGTTTCGTCGCTAGCTGCCTCTGAGCTTCATAGATGTGCACCAGGACGCATCCAGTGCAAGCGACAGGCGCCCCGTATCCCGCACGATCCTCTCTTTGCGCACTGCGTGACGCTGGGTTACAGCACGAAACGTCGGGGTCGCACTAGCGACCCAGCCACGGTGCCGAGCAACTGGTGCACAGACTCGTCAACGAAAAGGTACACCTGGCGACGACGTCTCGTCCGGCCATGACTCACACCGGCAGCGCAGAGTCTGCTGCGGTCTCGTCTCGCTTCACTTTACGACGGAGCAGGGCCGCGGCACGTCCATGGCATCGTGAAACGAGACGATTAAGGGTGGAGACGCAGCCACAGAGTCCGTGGCGGGTCCACCATCCACACTGGGAGAGTACGGCTGCTCGAATCTGCGCATCCGTCAGATAAGAGTAACGCTCGTAGTTCACACTCTCATTGGTTGTGAGGTCGGCACAAAAGTAGAAGTAAACCTGTTGCGCAGCCAGCGGAAACACCAGCAAAGGGAACACCACATGACACACCAGCAGGAGCAGCGTCTGCGGCATTGTCCGCACAAGCCCGCCAAACCCCAATTGGTACACGCTCCACGCATAGGCCGGATCGAAAAACACAGCACGGACCAACAAGGACGTGTAAGAAGTCTCAAGCCATAGCAGCGACCAGAGCCACACCAGAAACGCTCGATGGTTCGACGCCCCAATGGTATTATTCATCCATGGACAGTAGTGATCGTAGCGAGCGATGCACTGATCCAGCACAATACAGTGCTTCGCCCGCGGCGGTCGGACGTTCAAACACGAAAAGCAAAAGTAGCGCTCAATAAGCCTCGGTTCTGTAAGGATATCAAACATGCCCAGCACCAGCGCCCGGGCGTACGCGTCGCTGCCGGGCGAGAGTGTCTGCACCAGCGTGGCTAACTGCTCGACCGCACCTGCTTTCCGCTCCGAAGGCGGTATCGCCCGGACAAGCGTCAGTGGCGAGATGCTGGCCAGCGACCCCGGATCCCTATACGTGGTCGAGACCGAAGCGAGCGCGTTCACCACCAGCATGAGGTTCAGTAACCAGAAGCTCCTCGAGTGGAGCCCGCCGTAGTAGCGCCATAACCATCTGTAGAGGACGCTCGTCGACGCGATCATTAGATAGTAGTAGAAATAAACGAGTCCGTGCAGGTACAACCCATAGCGTCCGTAGATCACAATTTCACGTAGACCCTGGAGCCAGGGACGTAACGCAGGAACGCGCTCACTAGCCAGCGTCACGAGGCGCTGCCCCAGCGCCAGCACACGTCGTTGCCAGCCAGAGCGGCTCGACGCCTGCTCCGAGTGCAGGTCACGAGTGAGTGCTCGCGCTGCGACTGCTGAGAAGAGGTCTGGCTCTTGGCCTAGACGCAGCCACGCTTCCACGTATTCGCTAAGGCGCACGTGGCCACGGTCACGAGCCAGTTCATGGGGCAGTACACCGGTGCGGCTGCGAATTCCGGGCGAGGCACCACGCCGCATGAGTGCTCGCGTGATACGAAAGTTGTTTCGTTGCAGCGCTCTGTGTAATGGAGTCATGCCACTTGCATCCACTGCGTTCGGATCCGACCCGTGCACCACCAGCAGGTACTGCACCAAGTTGAGGTGTTCGCGGTACGCAGCCCAGTGCAGCAGCGTGTGCTGCTCGCGGTCTCGGATGGCGTCCAGCGAACGCTGTTTCCAGGAAAGCGCGCCACGTCCTGAGCCAGCGTTTGCTATCGCGCTAGCGTTGGACGAATCCTCGTCGGAGTCCGCTCTTGATGCATCGTAGATCGCAGCGAACCAGTGCACCAGGTCCAGGAAGCCGTACTGGGTAGCGTGCACGATGGGTGCGTAGCCCCGAGCGTCCGTGGCGACCGGGTCGGCGCCCGCAGCCACCAGCAACTGCGCAGCGGAAACGTGTCCGCCAACTGCCGCCCACATGAGTGGCGTCTGGCCCCGCTGGTCGTCTCCACGGGAGCGTGCATCGACCTCGGCGCCTGCGTCGAGCAGGAGCTGTGCGGTCTGGCACCTTCCCTCGAGCGCAGCCCAGTGCAGCGCGGTGTGGCCGTCTCGATCACGGTGCTCGCGTAGCAGCCACAGTGGACGCTTGCTCACCAGTTCCAGTAGACTTGTGTTTTCAATCGATGACGAAACGAGAAGCGGTGGTCTGGAGCAGGTCTCAGCACCTACCGCTGGCCCAGCAGCGACCGCTGCTTCAGAGCTCACCGCCAGCGAGGCTGGTGTTCGAGCAAGCAGCGCCCGCGCCTGCAGTCGCAACTGCTCGATAACCGAAACGACAGCGAGTTCATTGCCACTGCGTACAGAACGGCTTAACTCGTCCAAATATGGCTCTAGGCAATACGATAGCATAGCAACGGGCACTCTGCTACAGCAGAGCAGGTCATGGCATCTGCAGGACGCGGTGGTATTTCGGAGAGCGGTGAGCGCACGCGCCGCAGCGCCGCTGCGTCCTCGACGGCTGCTCAGGGCGCCTAGTCGGAGTCGACTTTGGCCTGCCTGCCTGCCTGTGTCTCGTAAGTCGTGTGCTTGGCGGTAGATACGTTTGGATTCTTGAATTGATGCGTATGTATGGGTACAGTTGTATTTGATGGTATAGGCGTAGATGATCAGGCACACGTGGCTGTAGATGCGTCCGTTCATCCGTGTATCCCAGTGCACGCACGCACGCACGCACGCTGACCATTCAGCTGCGGTAGCTGGGCGCTGCAACGTGCCTGGAACGACGCTGGCGACGACCTCGTTCGTTTCGAGACAAAACACCGTAACGCATCGTGAAGACGACGTTGATGCAGCAGAACAGCGCTGCACGACCGAGGCTCGCGCCAAACAGGGACGTGATCACGCGACTGGAGCTCGCATGCTCAGCTCGTGGCAAAGCTGGGCTGCGTTGCTACCAACAGCAAAGAAGGGTGCTATGTGGGCGCTCTGGACAGCGAGCGCACGCTTTGACTCTTCAACAGAGACGAAGTTTAGGTCTGGACGGGAGGCCTGAGCGCCACAGCGGAGCGCAGCGGTCTCGACTTAGAACAGGTTCGCGACACCGAGATATCGTTTGGATACGTAGCGCCTGCGTACTGCTGTGAGGCTGGAGCGCTTGCTGCTCTGCAGCAGCTCCGTGACCAGGTCAATGCAGTCGACGAGGTTGCTCTCCTGATAGCCGGTGTGGGCGTAGAGGGTTTCGTCCCATTCACGCTGCGCGATCAGCCGCCGGGAAACCAGGGCGCATGACGCGGCAACCATACTGGGGGCGTGCCGTAGCGTCCGATAGTCGACGAGGCACAGTTCGAGGCAAAACTTTGCAAAATACTGTTCACGCTCAGAAGCGCCGGCGACCTTGAGCCAGCGCTCGAGAAATTTGAGGGCAGATGGTATCGTCAGATCGAATTTGAGGACATTCAGCATGACGGCCTCCATATGGAGGATTTCTTCACGTTCGTAGGCACGATCGGAAATGTAGACAAAGTCACGTACCTCGGGCGCGTATATTTCCTCGTACTTGCTCGCGATGAGCATAGCGGTAACGCCGACGAGTTGCAGTTTCTGCCGAGCGACCGCGCACTCGCTGAGAAATCGGTCGATGATATTCACCGTCAGGTAGAGTACTTCGGGAACCAGGCGAAAGCGCTCGTGCACGTCAACAAGCCAATCGATGAGGATCGCTCGCATTCGCTCGTTGATGTCTCGCTGTAAAGACATGTAATTCGGGTTTGGCATCCATTTGATTTCGCAATGCCGATAGTACGTATAGATGTCGTTGACCAGAAAAGAGACTGCCAGGTGATTTTCCCGATCCGGGGAGTCGACGTGCCGTACGCAACTGTAGTCGATAGGTCTCACCACTCCGGTGAATGCAGGTAGCTGCCGCGGGAGCAGCGCTTGCAAGAGCATCTCGTTTGAGAGGGCACTCGATTCGCAATCGGCTGCTGCGAGCGCCTCTGGCACCTGGGCAGCGTGCGTTGCCAGCGTACCACGGCCGCTGAGGGCGCTGCTGCCCTCGCTCCCGGCAACACTGGAACTCACATCTTGTCGGACTGTATTGGAGATATTTCCAAGAATTCTTCGACTCCGCCGAATGGGTTCCATAGCGGGCAGCTTGACACGTCAACGCAGTCGTTAGGCACCAAACTGGTGGACGCTTCCCCCTGTTGCCAATACGTAACCGCTGCCGAGTTGCCCCTGCGTTTGTTCGTCAGTGCCCGCGCAGGTCCTCGCGTGCTACAGCTATAAAGCAAGCTGTCCCTCGTCTAGTTGCACAAAAATCAGGTCCTGCTCTGCACTACGCTTGCACTGTTTCTTGAAACACCCAATGCGATCTACTTGACCGTTTCCGACGCTGCGAAACGCGAGCAAAGCGAATCCCCGAGTTGAACGTTCTGCTGATCACAACCGTAGCCCAGCCACTGAACTGGCGTATGCAAAGCAGTTAAAGGTCGTTCGTAGGTCTCGTCCCGCCTGAACACTGGTCCAGCTGGCTGGATACCCGGAAGCCGCGCAACGAGCGTCGCCCCACAAGCGGCAGCCGAAACGCTCTGCCAGCGCGACCGGGCAGCGAACACTGCGCACAGCGGGATTTCAAATCGCGAGCGCATCATTCGAACTGGCCCGATGGATGGGATCGATGCGGCGGCTGCGGCTGCGGCGGCTGCGGCGGCCTCCATGAACGTCGATTCGGCAACGGCAGCTGCGGGCGCCAGCGTCGACGATTCGGCAACGCCTGCGCTGGGCGGCGCAGCGCGGCAGCAAGCGAGCGCAGGGACGACGCCTGTCTACCAGCTGACAAGGCAACACTGGACTGATCGATAGGTTCCTGATTTCATATTTTTCAAGGGTTTTGATAAGTGTATAGTGTCTACGTTCCAAGTGCACCGATCAAGGGCGGACGGAGAGAGAAGCAGTTTCCGGATTCTCGAATGTCTTTACGTGGTAGCTGGTTCGAATCTTTTTCAGCTCGGACACGCTTTACGTGACGGGAAGGAACTTGTGATCGTAGGGTAGGATAGACTGGGCGTGGAAACCGAAGACGACATCCATAGGAGCCCTGTGTACTGATTAAAGGCAACCACCGAGCGGTGAAAGGTGCAACGCTGGTGCAAAGGGCGCAAAGAGGGACTTTTGCACAGGAGACGCCAGGCGCAACAAAAGCGTAGATCGGAACTGCGCTTCAGGCGTCAGACTCATTGACACCAGCCGTGAGCAGCGACATCGGGACTTGAATGCAGTCACGAATCTCTTTGGACTGTGCACTGTGGAGCTGCGTGCACGGAGAGACCGGCGCGTTGAAAGCCTGAGCCACCCGAGGAGCAAGGGAAGCAGTCGCAGCAAATGCCCGCAAAGACCTGCGTCGATAACCGAGGGTGGTCACCTCAACTCTAGAGTGCTATCTCGGTTGGCCAACATGAGCCCGTTCGATTACGTTCTAACGTGGGTATCGAGGGGAACGCACGCAAGAAATGACGCGTATCTTCGAGCGCGAGTATCGGTAGTGACGGGTTCGTCGTGGACGTCTCCAACGTCCGAAATGCCCAGAATCTCCCAGAGCAAGTACGCATGGTAGCTTGCGGAACCTGGAAACAAGGCGTGGAATGCTGGACGCTTTTCCAGTCGCTGATATCCATTGCCCAAGCGGGCGCCCCGTCTACAGATACGGTCCGTCGATCGAAACCGCGGGGCATTGTGAATGTTCGCACGCTATCTTGACTCCAGTTCGGCAGCGTCGTAGGCGTGCGCTGAGCGCGTGACGTCGCTTCTGGAGCACCGTTCCGTCGACGGCACGCTTCACGATGCCGCGTTTGTCAGCGGTTGCGTAGCCGAGCCCCGAGCGAACGTCTGCAAGGCCATGTCAAGGCCACAACGACCTATACGACGTCCACGGCGTTGCATCGAGTGCAGCGGCAAGCACCGACACCGAGCCTGGTACCGCGGGTGTCCCTGGCATGATGGAGCATCCGCTCTGGATGAGAGCCGTGTCCCTACGGGTGCCGGGGCGCGAACTTGTTCACAGATCAAGCGAGGTTCATGACTTTGTGACTTGCATCACGTTCGCGTTCAAGGGAGCCCAGTGAGACCCATCGAATATACATTGTAAAAAATACGTAATCACCCACGCACGGCAGCGGATACGCAGTCGACGCTCATGAATTATGTGTCGCGCTGCTTGTACCCGGCTCTGAGCCCGCGTCTCGCGCACAGGCTACAATACCACTACTACTGGAACTACCACCACCACCACCAGCAGCAGCAGCAGCAGCAGCAGCGTGCACGATGACGGCGCGTGAACCAGGACAGTGTCCGCAGAAGCGATATGGTGAAGCTCCTGAGTCCACGAATCGCACTGGATTCCCGCACGTGCACAAACACCGCGGGTTTGCCGCCGCAAGTACTCCACATCCTCGCGTGGACGCCTCCGGTCCAATACGCCGTGTGTAAATGCTCGCAAGGAGCGTTCGCGGATGCGTGCAGGTGCACATTCAGCAACAGCACATCCGATCACAGAAAAAAACTTGGAGGTAGGCTTTTGAATGATGGACGTTTTTCTGAATACCCATAGCCATCGCACAATCATCGCTGCCTGGTCTCTGTGTCAACGCTCTGTCGATCAGAAGAAAAAAGCCCGACACTTCCGCGCCCAGATGTTCTGCCAGATCGTTTCCGAAACGAACCCGAGAGATGTCATACACACAAACACGGGGCTGCAGCTTCGTGTCGGACTCGGTTCCGTTCAGAGCCGACACGATACACCCGCTCTGAGTCGGAAACACATCGTCGTGGGCCGCGTTCCTCGCAGAACGATCGATCAGGATGCAGCACCAGAATCTTTCGAGCATACTTTAGCTCCGTAAACAGGCGGCTTTGCATGCAAACCCACATGATGACCAGTTTCATCCGAGATCGGGTGTAGAGCAGGCGAGCGCGACGATTCACCCCAAACCGGCACGGAAACAGGTATGGATTCGTGCGCGAATCGCATTCCATAGTGCACGCTTTTGCCAGGCGGGTAACCAGGGCACACGGGGCATCGCGACGCGAGTCATCCGACGATGAAACCATCGGAACATTTGATGACGGGTACACAGCGTACTCTTCGTTTCCCTGCAGGAGAGATGTGCTCACGAGGTGTCCTGAAGAAAGGCTCTCGCATGGAACTCGGCTCGCTGGATAACGTCCTCTGGGATGCCGGCGAGGCGAGCACACTCGATTCCTCGCGAATGCGCTGCGACCCCGGGTCGCAACCTATAGAGAAATGCGATTTCGTGGGCGTTGGTATCGACGCGGGCGCCCATGTGGGCAAAGACAACGGAAACGGCATCATCGTCATCATCACCACTACGATGATGATGATGATGATGCGCTGGGCGGAGCAGCGGCTCTGTCGCCAACATATGGTAGTGAGTCGCGAACAGGGTCAGACAGCGAGTCCGAAATGTCAGATACCACAGCGCTGAGTACGCAATAGCGTATCCGTCGAAAGTGGAGGTACCCCGTCCCAGTTCATCGAGAACGACTAGCGAGCGATTCGTTGCATGGTTGAGCACTTCAGCGGCTTCGAGCATCTCCACCATGAACGTGGACTGCGCGCGCATGACGCGATCGCGAGCCCCGATTCGCGTGAATAGTCGGTCGACGGGCACCCGTATGTATGCACTGCTCGCTGGCACATAGCATCCCATTTGTGCCAGAATGACTGCAATAGAGACCTGGCGTAGCAGTGCCGACTTGCCAGACATATTCGGACCCGTAAGCACCATGGACGGATGTTTCGCTGCATCCAGTTCGAAGTCATTCGGTACGAATTGAGAAGGACCGCGGCGCAGGGCAAGGATCGGATGCCACAGCTCCTTGAAGCAAAGCGCTGCGGCGACATCCTCGTGGGATGCGGCACGATCCAGCGGCTCTGCAAACACTGGGCGGGTCATCGGCAGCCCTGCCGCTCCCTCAAAGCTTACGTTCGCGAGCGAGGTTAGCGCGTCGAATTCACCGAGCATCCGAGCGACGCTCAGCCACAACGAGTAAGATGCATCGAATTGCTCGAACACGGTACGGGCGAATTGCGCCTCTGCCGTTTCAATGTCTTCTTCGACACGATTCAGGGCCGTCAGCAGGCTCCGGATGGTCGGCGTCCAGTAGCGGCGGTGTTGCTTCGTTTGCGACATGAGCACGAAATCGTCGGGAATATTTCTGACATCAGCAGGGATCTCGATCTGATAGCGCTCTTGGACGCGATGGTAGAAACGTACGGGCACGCGGCCCAGGCGGTGACGCACTTTTGCGAGCTCCTCTTCGAGCTCCCTTTCTATGCGTTCTTTTTCGCAACGCGCTGTTGCCAGCAACGAATGAGAGTCCGTGCGAGGTCGAAGGACGCCAGTGTGGCGAGCAGCGTCCGCGTCGAAAACTTGCCCATCGAGAAACGCCCCAAGCGTAGCCTCAATGCGGGCAAGCGGCACGGCGCCGTCGCTGAGCAGCCACCGAAGGCGTCTCGAGCGCCTGTGCGACTCGGGCGCTTGCGCTGCGATTGCCCGGATTCGTCCCACAAGTTCGACTGCGGTCGCAAGCCCGTCGAGGATGCGAAGAAAGTCGCGCACCTTGCGTTGATTTGTGTCATCAAACATGACAGCGCCATGTCGGTCTACAGCGAGCGCGTGGATACGAACGAGGCTCCGTTCAATATCCGGCAGGCTCCGCAGACAGGAGAAGAGATGCTGCTGGTGTTGCTCCTCTGCGGATTCCATCTCGTTAGCCCCTGATAGACTGGTGAGCATCTGGTGGATGTCCTCGATTGCATCCAGACGATCGCAAATGCGTGCGACATCGCGGAACGGATGACATAACCACCGGCGGAGGTAGCGCCGACCCATGTTGGTCGCGCAGCGATCCAGAAATCCAAAGACAGAGCCGTCCTTATTGAAGTCAGCACTAGTGCGGAACAACTCGAGACCTTCCATCGCGGCTGCATCTAGCTCAAGGCGCTCATACAGCTCCGTGGGCGCCATGTCATGCAGAGAGTAAAAGTTCCCCAAAGGAAATACCTGATCTGCGATAAGCAGCTCATCTAGAAAGCTGGCAGCGCCTTGGCAAGCACGTAGCGCGAGCACATCGCTGCAAATTGCTGATAACTTTGCGACGAGCGACGCATTCGGGGGCACGTCCCGAAGCGTGCGCCGATGAACTTGGACGTCCGGCGCCGCGCAGCTTCGCACGAGAAATTCAAGGCGCTCGGATGAAAAATCGAGAATGACTTCGCGAGGACGGACGCGAACCAGCAGTGCTTCAAGTTCGGTGAATCGCTCGCGGCTCGTATGCAAGACCCCGAGATGCACGGCTGCCGTTGCCACGCACAGGTAGCATATGCCAAGTGGAATGGTCTCCGTACCCGGGACACGATCGCCTTCAACCACGATCATGAGGTAGCGCGGTTCCTCGAAGACGTCGTCACCCGCTTCATCTACGACAGTTCCCTTGGTGAGAATCTTCACCAGCCGGCGGTCGCAAACTTTGTTCGAATTCGCCTTGGCGGCCAGCACAGACTCGACCTGCTCTACGCGCCCGACACGATAGCCTGCGTCTACGAGACGGATCGCGTGCCGGTAGAATGCGCTTTCGGGAACGCCGACACAGCGCATATCAGCGCGCCCGATGCTGGTGTAGTTCAGCTGGAGAACCCGGTGACCAATATCGGCATCAATGTCGTAACACTCGTAAAACTTTCCTTTTTTGAAGAGCAGAACCGTGTCGTAGTAGTTGCGCTTGATTTTCCAGAACTGGAGCTGGAAAGGCGTCATTTTTCGTTCTGCCTCGGGTGGCACAAATACCGTTGAGGGATCGTAGTGAGGGTCTGTAGGGCTTCGGCCTGCCGAGTCACGGACATGGACACTCCAGGGGTGCTGTGCAGACCATTCGTCGACCGCGGCGCTGCCGTTAGCACTCCACTTGACATGGGTTTGCGGGCCATGCGTCCGTTTCGGCGTCGCGCTTTCACTCAAAAGCCCACGAGCCTCTATATTCACGACACAACGAGCCGGCTCCGGGCCGCTTTCGAGCTCCGCAGCAGCTGCTCTACTGCACCACGGCACGAGCCGTGAGCTTCCTGCACCGCTGAGCGGACTCGCTGCGCGCGGTTCCTCGCCGACGGTCAGGCGAGGACGCTTTCGACTGCCATAGTCGGAGGCGGGCGTCACAAATGACGGTGGTGAGTCCTCACTTGCCCCAAGACGCAACCACCCACGGTCCGATGGGCCCAGCGGAGTTGCCAGAAACGTGTGTTCGCCAACTCTGTTGCAGGAGTCTTGGTGCGCTTCACCAGCGCCGGATGCTGGAACGCCGCTCTTCACGCTTTGTGTTCGCGCTGCAGTGCCAGTCTCCTCTTCCCTGTCCGCCTTGGACGACTCTGGACGACGTACGAAGTACCCTAACAGAGATGATTGTTGTATCGACTTCATCTCGCCTTGTAGAAGCCCGCATCTACCACTTCAGTGCAAAAGGCGCGAAATTCTATGCGCGTGTCGATGCATGCATGGCGAGCATGCGTGCGCGCGAAACAAACGCATCTCTGCGTGCAGTGCGTGCGTGCGTGCGCGCCAATTCGCCCTCGAAGGGCATGCGGGCCATCGCATTTCCTCCGCCGATTACATACCTGCGGGTGGAGCGTTCCTCGCCAGGCGCCCGCCCCGTATTCAGGGAAGCGCCGCTTCCGTCATGACGTCGTTCGCAGGAATTTGAAATCAAAATTCCACGCGGATGTATCGAGCAATGATGACGGTTCATAAAAGCGAGTCGTAATATAGATATATCCGCTGCTTGAGCGCTGCAGACGAGCGTATCCGCTGACATCTCTGCGCATTTCATCAGGTAAAGCAGTGCACCATTACTTTGGAATTGCGCGTGATTCAGAACTTTACAAGAGCCAGTACTCCTTTCGTAAACAAAAAAACGGTGTAGTAACGGTTCCACGAGGCGCGTCTTCGTTGCACACCGACATCGTACAAGCCGTAGTCTGCCGCGTGCTTCATTCAAAGCACGATCATGGCCCACGATCAAAACGACATACCGTAGACATGGGAGAAAACAGAGCGGAGACTAGCACACTCCCACGGGGGTAGGTCAAGATTGGGGCACAGTAGATGCCATTGCACCGGAATAAGTCGCATCGATGAAGGCGCGTATATGCGATGCCGCTCGTGCCGCTGCTGCGCCCGACCGCCCCAGTGCTCGGATTGCACCGGTTCCTGAGTGCGGCTCCAATGGCCCCGCCAGCGCATCGCGATGAATCTCATGCGGCATGTCGACTTGTGCTGTGTGCTTCTGGCTTGATCAACGCACGCTCCATGTCACGTCTCGTTTTGTCGTTCTTGAAGTACTCGCCGCTTTCTACTACGCGTAAGCATTGTGTTCTGCTCATTATCGGAATCTTCAGGGAAAACCTGTTTGTCGTCGGCGCTCCCCGGATCAACCAGGGGCTCGTCAGGTGCGTTCGGTATTGCTGGCGCAGCGTGGCGCGCCTTATCCGTTGCTCGAATATGAGCTGGGTTCTTCGCCCGTTCAATGCCGATGAACTTGCGGGGTGAGCGTTTGTTCGCTCTTCGAGCTTCCGGTACCGCCGCCCAGCTACAGATAGGGCACGCGTCCATATCATGCCTGATCGCTGGGCAATGCTCACGTCCGAAGAGAATCATGCGCACATGAAGCTCTGCCCAGGAAGACGGATCCGGAAAGACAGCCTTCAGTGTGGACTCGGTCTCCTCGACAGACTTGCCGCCGAGGCCCCAGCGCTGCGCTAGTCGGTGTATATGCGTGTCGACGGGAAACGCTGGCTCCCCGAATGCCTGTGATAGCACCACGGACGCGGTCTTGTGGCCAACCCCCGGGAGCGCCTCCAGCTCCGCAAACGTGCGGGGAACTTGGCCCCCGTGTTCCTCCAGTAGACGTTCAGCTATGCCTACCAGCGCTCGGGCCTTTCGCGGCGCGAGCCCCAGTGGTCGAATGATCTCGCGAATGCGTTGCTCACCGAGGTGCAAAAGCGCCTGTGGCGTCGGTGCCAACTCGAAGAGTTTGGGCGTCACGCCGTTGACTTTCAGATCGGTGCACTGGGCGGAGAGCACCACAGCCAGGAGAAGCGTGAACGGGTCTCGGTGTTGAAGCAGTGTTCGCGGTACTTGAGGATAACAGCGCTCGAGGTTTTCTCGAATTCGGGCTGCTTTCCGTACAAGTGCGGGCGTCGGCGGTTGGAAAGCCAGGAACCGAAACATCAGACTTAAGTGTTGCATTCGCGATTCCTCCGGCTTCGCAAGAGGAGCGCGCATAAGCTTCAGAACGCCCAGGGCTTGAAACATCCGAATGCTCACCCGAAGCGTACGCTTCAGCTGCGCAGCTCTGGGCGTTCACGCGCTCAGGAGACGTTGGCTGGTGCACATCCAGCGACGTCGGGGTGGTAGCGGGCGCCATGACGTTGCACGAGGCACTGCAACGGATCTAGAAGATGATGTATATTTATACACTTAATGGACGCAAGGTCGATCCTGTCGCCCTGCATGAAGCGCTTCTGAGCTGGCTGCGCGTCGCTCTTGTTGCAGTGAATCACGTGAGACTGGTTTGCTTCTCCAACGCGTATCGATCCATGTTTCGGGGTCGGTTTATTCGGGGAGCCTCCAGCTGGCTCGAGAACTGGAGTGTTGCGAGTGGTGCCCGCGATTTCTGCTCCCACTCGGAACTGCCTATGGAGAAAAGCCGCCTCGTGCAGGGCGTTTTCAGCTCCGTGGCACCTGCATATGACCTAATGAACGACTGCATGTCACTGGGTCTCCACCGGGTATGGAAAGATCACTTCGTACGACGATTGCGTCCGGTGAGCGGCATGCGCATCGTAGACGTTGCAGCTGGCACTGGTGATATCGCGTTTCGGATATGGCAACGGGAGCCGCGTGTCTCTCTTACTCTTCTGGATCCTAACGAGGAAATGCTATCTATAGCACGGAGACGGGCGGCCGCTTTACTCGGCAGGTCGCGTTTTTCAGACAGCGATCATGGCGAGGAGCTCGCTCCCGGGCCTGCTACCAGCACACGTTCACAGCCAGCGGGTGTCGCGGGCACGATGCGTTTTATCGTCGCTGCTGCAGAGCGACTACCGTTGCCGGACGCTTTATTCGACGCCTACACTATATCTTTTGGCATGAGGAACACGTCGGAGCCGCTACGAGCCATGCAGGAATCGTATCGAGTATTGCGGCAGGGTGGTCGTTTCCTGATGATGGAATTCGCCCGCGTTCGTGAAACCTTCCCGCTGGTACAGCAGCTCTACGATGCGTATTCCATCAACGTTATACCATGGCTCGGCGAACGGATTGCCCGAGACCGCCATGCCTACGAATACCTCGTTGAGAGCATTCGAGCGTTTCCCGACCAAGACGAGGTCTGCGCTATGCTGGAACGGAGTGGTTTTCGGGAGGTCACGTTCGAAGATCTGGGCTTTGGCATGGTGAGCATCTATTCTGGATGGAAATTGGAGTAGCTCCCCAGAGGAATCGGGCCTGTTAGGATCAAGTACAAGAGCCCAGCACAAGGCACACCATCGGAGTGCTTGAGTGATGTTGGGGTCACGATCGCTGCTGTCTGGCGGGATTTTGCGATCCTCGAGGCAGCGCGTGAAGCGTTGCTACACAGTACGGTCGGATTGAGCCCATTACATGCAAATCACTGAAGATACACCGCTCAAGGCCTAATACCCAGTGAAGAGACACAGCGGACCTGAAGAGCGCTGCCAGACGGGTACATTGCATGGAGTAGGGAAACTCGATGGCGCCGTGCTATGCACAAATGCCTCGTTTTGGATACGCTGCCAGATTGCTAGAATACCACATAGCCACGTCGTGACGGAGCCACACTGTCGCATTGCCATTTCGCCATATTGTTTGCGCGAGGCAGCATGTTCCAAGCTACGCATATACGCCTGCAGTCGACCAGAGAATTGTTTCTCCATCTCCAGTTGAAATCAGTGATCGGGGCGGCTGTACAATGTCGTGCGGCCCCGACGATACTTCATGGTGGCAATAGCGACTCGCACTGCTCAGGATTTGTGCGCACCCGTCTCTGCCGATCAATATAGAGAGCATTTTATGGAACGCAATGCCGACAGAGAGATGCTCGCGTCGCCGCAAGGAACGTCTCGTCTTTGCGTGCAACATTTCCAGCATCATGGACCGGCACCTGTCGCGGACCTGGGGCTCCGCATGCATATTGGCGTTTCTCGACTGAATCTTTTGACAAAGGGCTTCGCTCGCAATATGCTACAATTCATGAAAGCAGCTGCCTTGAGCTCTGGGGCGTCCATGTTGCCTCCGCGGCGATCATCACACAGGAGCGGAACACGTCCCAGCGATGCCCAACGCTTCGTGGACCCGCTGTTCAATTTCAGTCATGATTTTCGACTGCTCTTCCGTTTCATCGCAATATCCGAATAGATGGCAAAGACCGTGAACGGCTGTCTTCAGTACATGTACATCAAACATTTCAGAACAACACCCCCGGGAGAGGACGCGTCGATACCGCCTGTACAGAAACGGCGTCGCGATTACCACAGTTCCCAGATCAGCGACGGTGATACCTCCGCGACTTTGGTCGACATACTGAGGCGGCTTTGCAAAGCCGAAAGCAAGCACGTCGGTAACCCGGCTTTGTTGGCGATACTTGGCGTTCAGTTTCCGCACGGTGGCGTCGCTCGCGCACCACACGGCGGCGTCCACAGCAGTGACGCCGCTCAGCGCAACGGGCAAACCTGGTTGCTTCTCTAGAAAGCGAAGCGCTCTCCCCAAGTTCTCGTATAAATAGTCACGTTTCAACGGAACCGTGCGTTGGGTAATCCGAAGCAGAAGCATCGATCAGCTCGAGTGCGAGCTGGTTAGCGTCGCTCCGCGCACCAGCGCCTGTGCTCGCGAGTGCTCAGCGACGTGAACCAAGGACCCGGACGTGCGGCGTAGCGCTCAGCAGACACGTCTGTTGAGCCTGAAAACCCGTGATGCTCCTACAGAGCCGCACAATTTACCTGTTCCCGAGGTAGGCAACATCCACGGTTCAGCGCATAGTGCAACGCTCGTGCTGCAGCGGCGGTAACGCGTCGCCACGCCCGGTGAGAAACGACGCGCTGTACAGGGGTGCTTGCCGGGTGTTCGGTGGTGCCCTCGTTGCCGATCATTTCTGCTTACTCCTGGAATGTGATCTTGGCAGCCTCGATGAAACCTATGCAAAATGCGTGCCTGCTGTCTTTCCGAAGCTTCAGCTGGCGCATGGGTGTCCAGGTCCTGGGCGAACATGCCGTACTTCCTTGCCGACATGGTGCAACTGACGTCACCATGGTTTCAACAAGGCATTCCTTAGGATTTAGATCGTGATAGAACGCCTATGCACCGCATGTTGCAGCCTTGTCTCGCGCGTCTGGCACGAGAACCGAGCGTCTGCGAGGAAACGAGGACGAGGAGCTGGCGCCCGTCTAGCGCTGGCTTTTCCCCAGCATCAGTCCAGTCGGACAATGACGTTTGCTTCTCGCAGATGACCGACGATATTCGAGTACTGCGCCTGCCAAGCCTCTGGGCTGACGACGTAAGACGCCTCGGGAAGCTCAATGGAACCTTTCAGCTGCAGCTGGATACCATGTGACGGCTGCAGCCGACTTCGTGGTGGAACCTCTGCTGAACAGTAAAATCCTGGCAAGTCTTGTGTTCCACGTGACTGGCCGCGGACTGATATATGCATAAAGAGGTTGCTGGCGCCCGATAGCGCGTGGAGCGCCCCGCCACACACCAACCGCAAGCTCTCGAAACGCCAGGTTTTGGTCCAACGCAACTCAGCGTTCCGCATGGTAAGTTTACCGCCAATGAGACGATCCTTACACGATGAACGGAAGAGGAGTTCGCCTGTGCGCAAGTTCAGATCCAGTCCAAGTTTGTATATTGCGAAAGAACCAAACAGCCGCTTTCGCACTTTCAGGTAGTGGTCCACACGTCCCTGCTCACCAGCCGCACGAATGATAAAGTGCGGTCGATCAGCTGATCGACTGTTGCCTAGCTGATCGTCGACGTTTGTGCTTGCACTTTTCGACGCAAGTTCCGGGAGCGTCTCGGTGCATCTGTCCAATACCTGGGACGTGCGCTCTAAACCCGGTGCAGGGCGACGACCAGCACCGGGGCGGCTGCTGCGCCGCGGTGTTGGCGCTATGAACGTCCCGGAAGTTTGGGCCGGCATATGAAAACGCGACTCAAGAGTTCCAGGGACGCATCACCGCTAGCTTCAAGCGCTGACGTGGAGCAAGGATTCAACGGTGCGAGCGTTCGCCACTACACAAACGGCTGTTGTACCGCGTGCGCTTGCGTGTTTCGCGGCGCCCTGCACCAGAGCACTGAATTCTGGAACATCTTGAGCAGCATACCCTTTCGTTGGGTTTTCCTCCACGGTATTCCACGAATGGAGTGTATCGTGTAGATTGAACGAACGTTGCGGGAAGACTTCATGGAGTCTCAGCTGTCTAGCGAAAAAATGCGTTACTTATGCAGAGACGCCACAGGATGTGAAGTTTTCGTACCGTTGCTACGAACCGTGATGAAGAGCCACGAATGGATAAGGTACAATGCTCGGGCTTGTATGCGAGACCGTCGCCCGCCGAACAAGACTAAATCGATTTCGTCATGAAATGCGAACACTTTGGACGGGAATGACAAGCGTCCGTCGCACTCGAAAAGACTCTGTTCAGGAGCCATCGCATACCTGTCTATGAGAAGTCAAAGAGCGGCAAAATGCTGTTCGTAAAGAAACGACAAGCGACGATTCCGACAAGGTCAACTGCATCAGCGATTCAATCGAGTAGTCATGTACAAATCGCCGAACAGATAGAATCGATAAACTCCGGATCTCTCGATGAAGCGAGCATCGCGGTTGCGCTTCCCCGCATCCTTCTGACACGCTCGTAGGCGACGTCGCTTTGCATCACTCAAAATGGATCGAGGAGTACGCAGCTGATACTGGCGTTGCGCTGCTCTTCGTGGCAACCTCGTCTCGCTGGATCAATTCAATCGACGACGTCGTCTCTCGTGTCAAACGCTATTTTCACGCTCACGGATCAATGGACGAGTCGTTCGCATCCGGGTCTCTGTTCTTGCAAATGTCGTTTTCTAGCTTCACCAGCCCTGAACTGCTGTGCTCCCCATCTGCTCTTGGGCGGGAGGGAGCGAAAGGACCCGCTTCGGTGCGTGGGCGTGGTCGCCATGGACAAGTTGACGAAAACGTACTTGAGAAATCGTTGAAACCAATAGACATAGAAAAGGCGCGCTTCGGTCCCACGGTCCACCCAGTGTACCAGCATCTCAATAAGCAAGACGTATACGGAGTATAGCTCCCACATCTATGTCACCCATTCCAGTGAAGGAGATGGTGAAGAAGGAGCTGGCCTCGGCGAGCAAGTATGAAGATCTCGAACAAATTCGCGAAGTGCATTGGCGAAACCTGTACAAGTTTTTGTTTCCCGGAACGATCGAGACTGACGGAATATCTACCTGTTTGCGCTTTTCGCGAATCTCAGACCTGCGTCGAGCATGGAGACTCATTGGCTACCGTTCAACGGAGACAGAGGGAAGGGATTCGCGGTGAACGGGGATGCTCGGTTGGAGAAAATCCTCGCCCGCGTCTGTTTCTAAATCAAGCGGACAGAGCCAAATACCTACGCAGAAAGCAGATGAAATTGCTTAGCTTCTCCAGGCGCTATGTTATCGAGTATCGGCTATGCAGCACATCGGGAGGCATTCCAGCGAGTGGAATGACGACACCAGGACTCAGGTCAGGGATGTCAGGACCCCATTGAGTGGAGGCTGATGCGCTCCGGCTTGCATTCACAGAATACATCAGCATTCAACTGGCTCATGCGGACCAAATTGGGCAGGAATGTCTGGGGCAGCGCTGGGACAGCGAACGGGTTCGGTTGTGCGAAGGTAAGAAGCGTGCACTCGCCACCGTTTTTAATGAGTTGGAAAAGGACCTAACCGATAAGTCGCATCGTTTGAAGTTTGCTGCTGACGCAGGGCAAAGTACAGCGCGCAATGGTTACACTCCTGGTCCTCTGGCGCGAGCGTACCAGTTTAGGAATCGGTTCTGGACAGTTGCATGAATGAGTTCACGATGGAATACACGCGTCACGAGCACGGGCAAGTGGTGAACCTGTTAGACAAGAAGCAGAGCCCGATGCGCGATATGATGTGCGGTAGGCCGACTGAACATGAGAAGCTTGCCAAGGTGTGATCCTACCAGCAACCATGCGTGGAAGCACTTTCTGCACTGAGACTTGAACGCTTCGATCACCATCCGGGAATTTCTCGGGCTGTCAAGTGGCTTTATGGTGTGCGAAGCTCCCAGCGAAACCTGTTATACGGATGATAAGCGTTGTGCTGAAATACTGAGGGCTTTGGATGAAAAATGAGAGGCTAAGAGCTAGAGAGGATTGAAGGCTGGCCCAAGCACAGCACTGGTAAGCCAAGGTCAGCAATTCAGCGAGGCTGGAGCGTCCTACATATGCGCCAGGAGTGGTGTGTCTGGGCAATCTGTGAAGGTTAATGGTTTCCCTTCATTCCATATTACCTGAGGATACCGGACGCACGGCAGCTTGAGCCTACCCGTGAACGCAGGGCGCATCGGGCTGCGAGGACGTCTCCGCCTCTTGCTCAAGTTTATCAGGTATCGGTGGTTCGATACCCCTCATCGACGGTATCCAGTATCCGTCTATTCTTCATGTATGTACGTGTGCGTGTCCATTGGTTATCCATGCTTGTTTCGCGGACACAGCGTCGGTGACGCTGCTCCATGGGCTTCTTGGCGCGGCAGTGCGCACCGAAGACTTGGGCAGTATTGCAACGGGCCGGAGACTCGGCAAAGCCGTGTGATGCGGATGTTGTAAGCCGAGCTGCGGGTTACCCGCACTGACGCTCGCTCAAGATCGTTATGAGGTTCGCGACCTCGTTTGCGATGGACAGGGCTGTCCAAGCTCGGAACGAAGACGGGCCCACCGCATCGCATGGCATGAGCACGTGGCACTCTCCGGTTTCGACTGTCGTTGGAACGTCGTGAATGCTTCGCCGGTGGTCGAGGGTTGCGCCCAGCGAATACCGTGTCGCGCAGTGCCGGGCCAGGAATAGCTCGCTCACGAGTGCTCGTATTGCGAGATACGTGCGCAGATTCGAAAGCGAGCGAGAGAGTGCGCTCACTGAGCGCAAACCGCGAAGCATATGCAAAGCCTTTTCATTTCTGAATGTGAATCGCTTGCAATGCCGCTGGCGGATAGCCACGAGCACCACGTTACGCACCGACAACGGATGCAGGGATGCAAGAATCCAATTTCGCTACCAAGAACAAAAATATTTGCAAACTAACCACTAGATAACCGCTTCTTCTCCTCTTTAAGCGTATGAGTTGAAAGAAGGAAATGTTTTCCTTGTATTCGAAATTTGAACTTCACGGCGGAAGTTCGCAAGACCCTGACGTGTCTGCAAGACTATTGCTCTGCACGCCTTCGCGGTGGTAGGTGCTGTGGCGAGACCTGAGCAGCTCGTCCCCAATACAGCTTATTCTGGGTTCAGCGACAGTCAGGCTGTGTCCGGGCGTCGAAGCCCTGGACGCAAAGGACTCCAGCGCTTCGCACTGTCCCAGGCAGTAGGTCGATCTGCGTAGTTTGCAGGCTTCCAGAGTTATCTTGCATCCCGACCGCGTGCCGAGCAAACCACGACTCGCACCGACGTCCTCAGTGACATAGCAAAGCAGAGCTGTTCCCACGCCGCATCCTCATCAGCGGTATAAGCGCTATCGCGGACGATCCGAGCAGTCACTCGACGTACGATAGAACGTATGAAGCAATCTGAGTACCCGAGATTTCGTACCTTTCATGGAACTTGAAGCCGCGGTCCAGCGTGATGGACGCTTTCACGTAATTGAATATCCATCCTGCAATCTGGTGTCCATCGTCCACAGAAACGTCGATACCCCGAATGGGAATCATTTCAGGTTTCCGGGCAGCGATGTCCGTTTCCGTTGAGTCGATACAGCGCAGCGTGCGCTGCCGTCCATTCGTCAGCGGCGAGCGCCGCCGTCGTGTCGCTGGCGATGCGGTAGGGCGCTTTTCCAACGTTCGTGCGGAGCGCTGGCGAGCTTGACGTGTCAGCGCTTATCGTGGAGCAGACAAATCCGTCGGACCTCTTGGCAGAGCAGCGCCTCCGGGTTTGTATTATTTTGTGAACGACTTGTTTCTTTTCTTCAGGACCTCGTGTTGGAACTTGTAACTTGGAAAGCACTGGTGAATTATGGCTTCAACGCTCCATCCTGACGTTACGTTTCCTTCGGGAACGGTGGTGGCGGAGTACGTCTGGTTGGACGGACGCCTCGGGCTTCGCTCGAAGCCGAGAACGCTCGAGAAGAAATGGAAGTCTTTTGACGAATTGAAGAAGAACGTTTCGAAATATTTGCCGCGGTGGAACTATGATGGATCATCAACAGATCAGGCACCCGGTACAGACTCCGAGGTCATTATTTACCCGCAGGCTGTATACAAGGACCCGTTCCGCGGAGGCGATAACATTCTCGTCATGTGCGATATGTACACGCCAGGAGGCGAGCCCATTCCGACGAACCACCGCTATCAGTGCCAGAAGGTCATGGAGAAAGCAAAGGATCTTGTTCCGTGGTTCGGCATCGAACAGGAGTACTTCATCATGCGCCCAAAGGATCACAAGCCGATTGGGTTCCCTGAAGATGGCTCTCTGCCGGCGCCGCAGTTCGCTTACTACTGCGGTGTGGGGGCAAGCAACGCGTTTGGCCGCCGCATCAGCGACGATCACTACAAGGCGTGCCTGTATGCTGGCATTCAAATCAGCGGCACGAACGGCGAAGTTGCCCCTGGTCAGTGGGAGTTCCAGGTAGGCCCGTGTGTGGGCATCGACTCTGGCGACCAACTGTGGATGGCGCGTTACATTCTGTCCCGAATTGCCGAGTACTATGGATATGACATTGATCTGTCGCCCAAACCGGTGGTCGGTGACTGGAACGGATCCGGAGCGCACACCAATTTCTCGACATTGCCTATGCGCAAATCCGGAGGCATCGAAGAGATCTACAAGGCAATCGAGCGTCTATCGCTGAAGCACAAGGAACACATCGCTATGTACGGGCAGGGCAATGAGAAACGTCTCACCGGTAAGCACGAGACAGCTTCCATAGAGTCGTTCTCCTGGGGCAAAGCCAGCCGTGCGGCGAGCGTTCGCGTCGGAAACGCCACCGTCGAGGAAGGCTGTGGCTATTTTGAGGATCGGCGGCCAGCGGCGAACATGGATCCCTATCTAGTGACCATGATGCTCGTATCGACCTGCTGTGAGATACCTATTGAGAAAATGCCGACGCCATAAATGTGCATCAACATGCGGAGCTTGCACGGAAGGGGGTTTGGAGACTCGCATGGAAGCGGAGGATTGGGCTGAACGTTGGGCGCTGTTCAATATGACGACGGTTTGCTGTTGACGCTTTCGTCACGTTTGTAACAGTAGACGAACAGAAGGTAACAAATGGAATTGGTAAACGTCTGCATTCGCTCTGAACCAGCCAGGTAATTGGCCAGTCAATGTGTCAGTCTCCGGGTGGGAGACGGGTCTGCACCGGACGGGCGGAGCCATGGCGAACGCGGACACCACAACGGCGAGCTGCAGCCCGCTGCGACACCGGTGCATTACCGTCCATGGTGCAAGGGCGACGCATGGACTCGAGTTCCGCCCCAGGTACGAACACGTTCTACCACCAGTTGAGCGGCTGGTGGTCGTTACAGATCCGGTTCGCTCCGAAAGCTCCAAAGTTACGCTTCCTGATTCAGGTCGAGCACTGTGCCGTGGGATTTTGTTGGCGATCCGCCGTCGAAGGCGTCCTGTACGGTTGAGCAGCATCCCTGCACGTATTACACGCAGATGTTACAAACGCTCGTCGCCGCCAAGTGCGCACTTCTTTTGCGAATATTTCGAGAATCATCAGCATTGCTGGACTGCGAGTACGCGTGGGTACCCAGAGCGTTGGCCTGCTGTGCGCAGCGTATGGGCGCTTTGTCTGCCGGATCCGGAGGTTCCCCGAATACAGCCGATGGCGATTCGTGCAATTTCGACAAGCCATAACAAATGCCCCGAATTGCGGAATTCTAAATTTACGGAAGCGAGTCTTGGAATGAGGTACCAGCGTGGTCTCCAGTTACATGCAACTTTATCGACGCAAGCGTGCCAAAATGGTATAAAGAAACATCCATCGTCGATGATCGCGGGTCTCTCACACCGCTTTTCAAATACGACAGCGCAATCGCGTCCGCGAATCCATTCACATGCAACCGCGCTGCGCCGCGAGACGCCCAGCCAAGTCTTGTAATGCCGTCTCGAGAAAGCGGGCGAGTTCTGCATAGGTGACGATGAGGCGCGAGCGCCCATCCCTCGAATGCAACAGCATGTGCTCCTCGGTGCGCGCATTGAGTCGCCGCAGCTCGTCTCGGATGCGTTCAAGATCGAGATCAGTGCCGTGAAAGACCCGATCGCGAAAGAGTTTCAGGAGGTACCGATCACCGACTTCGGACCACTGCGGGTCGCCGACGACATCCGCACGTTCCGTGACGGCGGCAAGTTTAGAGGCAACCACGAAAAGGTCTCCATCGGTGAGCTGTTCCTGTGCAATGGTTTCCAGCGCATCACCATGGTTCAGCGCATGCTCGTACGGGGACCACACGCGCGTCACAAGGATTTGATTCCACGCATCCGATGAGATTTGCGCGGGATTGGCCAGCATCTGTAAAAACTTTTCAACATCGGCGGAGTAGAGCGCACGGATCGTCTCGATTGCTGCTCCAAGCGACCGCACTCTGCCTTCCCGAACCGCATGGGCATTCGAGCGGGCCGCCAGAGCCAGCAAGAGCTCGCTCAACGCTATCCAGTCTTGCTCCTGGTACTCGGGTACCCTGCTGAGTACCAGGTCCTCGTCATCGGGATCGAACGCAGCAGGTATCCCGAGTTTGTTCAGTTTCAGGCGATTTGGCGCAACGACGAGGACGTGGTGTGCCCCGATCGCGCCGTACGCGCTCAGATGATACTGCTGATGCAACGCCTGTACAGCGGACACCAGTTGCAGTGCGAGCACCCAAAAGAGCTCCTCCGACAGGCTTGGAGTTTCCCCCTGAAAATAATATTCGAGTACCGTTTTTGCTGTGGGATACATATCGTATACGAAAATGAGCTCTCGGTCCGTTGCGTGTCCGTCTGCCCCGCGGCCATTCGCGGGCATGCCTGCTTCGCTCCCGGACGCAGCACGTTGCCGATACAAGTCCAGTGCCGCGAACGCTTCCGTAGTGAACGCAGCTCGCAGCGCAACAATGTTCGGGTGACTGACCGCACTATAGCTCCGAAATGCTCGGACAACGCCGTCGGAGCGGGCTAGCATCGGTCCCAGATAGCGTCGGAGTGCGTAAGCTCGCCCGTTCTCGGCTGAGACGGCTTTGTACACCACGGCAGTGGCCGACGGGTTGGTTGTCGGCTCTAGCGGCAGCAGCGAATGGTATTCGCTGACGTTGAAAGGCAAGAGTGCTGGCGGGTCCCGTACGCATCGAACGACGAGATCGCCAGCAAGTCGCCAGCGGACTCGGAAGTCTTCTTCGAGGAAAGCGGTGAGCAGGGGTGTGTCTGCTGCCGCACGGGTGAGACGGCCACGCCTGGGCTTTCGTACACCGGCCGCCGTACCCCGTTCGTTCTGTTGTGTCCATGAAAATCCTTGAGCGGTTGGTCTCGCTGCGATCAGTCTCTCTCCCGAAAGTGTCAAGGCAGCCAAGTCTGGCTCAGTTGGTGCGTGCTCGGGTGCCCCAGACCCGGCAGGCACAAACTCCGCAGCGTCCACCGCGCTCGCGAGTTCGCTCTGACTGGTGTCCAGCGTTCCAGAAGAGCGTCCTCTCGTGTTTCTATTCCGCATGAAAGGAGTCTATTGCTTACAAACGCAGAGAGTTCACTCTGACGGTGAACATGATCAAAACTGCTCGCTACCACGAAGTCCGGGGCACACGCTGCCGCTACAGCAGAGCGCACCAGCGGCGCAACAGCAGCAGCAGATCGTGGATGCGTGCGCGCAGGTGGCGCCCCGCCTCGAAGCATATACTCCATGAAAACGGAAGACTGAACTGCTCGCTGTGTTCCTGATATTCTTTTTCGTTTGTTTCCAAAGTTTTTTTTACTAGATACAAATCCACGACATACTCAGTGCAGTGATGAGGGACTAACGGACTCGTACGTAGTTTTTGGATTTCCGGTGGTGTTTTCGGAGAGGCTCGTTCGATGTTTTGCCGCCGGAGTTCTGGACGTCACCGGGCTCAAGGTAATTCGGGAATTCATGGAATAAGGATTCGTAGAATAACCGATATCGCTATCCGATTCATTCGCACTAGCCTCAACGGTTGTCCCTTCCTTAAACGTAAGACGCTCGAATCACGCGCTCTTCAGGTTACCGATCGATCTGTGTTGAAGCAACTCGCGCGCGCAGCAGTGCATGCCGTTTGGTTGACGACGAATACAAGTCGCTGTGCTCCCTTGGCGACTTGTTCACAAGCTCATGTCGTGTGTTCGTTGAACTTGTTATGTCTAATACTAGATTAAGTTCGGAAAACCAATCCTTTCCTCGTTGTGGCCTTCCGCCAAGCGGTGCGCATCAGCAGCATGATACCTTTTAAAAAATATGCTCACTGAGGCTGTCGTCTCTTCTTTTTACGTGGATGAGGGTCTTGGGCTCAGACTTTAGTCACTGTAGCGATCCCTTCGAGTCGAGATCGTCGCAGGATCGAAACTTCTAGGCTTGAACTCCGGCCTGGATTCTCCTTCCGCTACTTGTTCTATCATGCACAACATCGCATGCCACAAACCTTTTATCGAAAGGAAGAGCGTACGCCTGTGCATGCAGCGAATGCAAAACTCGCCGAGGGGACCATGAAGAAAAAAACCGTGATTCCATTTTTTTCAATTTTTTACAAAACGTTTACCCTGGTCGGTGATCCATCTACTTTCAAGTTCCATTACCCATACGTCTTCTTGCATATGCTGGTTGTTTCGTAGGTTCTATCGTGCGCGGTGGCTCCCGCTAGCGCCCACTGTAGCGCCTATTGCGTCGGTGCGGTCATAGCACGTAGACAGAACAGCCTAGGCTTACCATTGAACACGCTGCGACCAGGGCGATGCCTAGACGCAGCCTAGCTACCTTCACTCCCAGAATAAACTGCGTTGCGGACGAGTTGCTCAGATTTCACTAAAACACCTGCCACTGCTGAGTCGAACGGAGCACGAGCCTGGCAGACTCGCCCGGCTCGCGTGATCTTCTACCTATTACGTAAAATTTTTCCAATTCGGAAACCTTTTCTCTCCATTCGCGTTTTTTGTAGAGGGGCAAAGCAAGATACTTATATGCTCGTGAACCGTACGTCTGTGTTCTTTATTTTAAATAGCGCGCTCGATACGCGCACCTGGGCGATCAGGCCGTCACGAGATACGGCGCGAATATAGCCGTTGAAGGGAAACGCGACTGGGACAACGCGTTTTCCTGGTAGGGGACATGAGACTCCAGATTAGGTGCGCGCACTGTTGCTGGGGTCCTTGGCGAACGTATGACAACGGCATCGCATGGCGAAATAAAGTGTGTAGATCCAACGAACAAGTTGGATTCGCGATGTAGTCGTAGCAAGGCATAGTTTTCGGTTCATTCGTGTTTCAAACCTCAAACAAGTGTATTCAAGTGTTTTTTCCCACTATATGACATAAGCGTTCAAAAAGCGTTCTTTTTCAAAAAAAATAAAAAAGGAAAAGTTATCAAAATGCAAGTCGACGATCCTGGAGGCCAGGTGTCGCTGGCTGCCAGAAAAAAAACAAAAAACAGTACCGAGTCCAGAAGAACGGGAGAAGACGAAGAAGCAAAGGTAGGAGGTCCTACGTCAAAGGCTGCAAGAAAGACGACACTATAACGAGCTGGTTGTGAAAGCCTGTCTTCTTGGACAGATCAAGGTTCCGTGCAAGAAAAAGTTATGAGGTGCCATTCGAAACCGTTTTGAGCCGAACTCCATGACTGTAATAAACGCGTCGTCAGGACTGATGCATTTGGCGAAGGAGATGTATCGCGACGTGAAGCACATGGAAACGGTCGAGATTCCGGACGAGTTCTTCGACATGACCTTTATTCGTCACCTCATGCTTGCTACAGAGGCAACGCGAAAGGAAAATGAGTGGGTTCACGCCCTCCACGAAAAACATCCCTTCTACAGCTTCAACGGTACTCGATACAGGGGTGACCGTCATATTTACATATACGGAACGATGAAGTACATCGCGAACCTGAAGAACCATTTGACTATGAACCTCGAACGTTTCATGATACGCGCCGTGTTTGCACGTTACCCGTGCATCTCTCGCAAAGGAATATGGGCGATTATCACTGGCATCACGAACGATCGCAAGCATGAAGATGGGATCGAATTTGTCGACAAGTAGGCGCCAAACGAGAGCACGAATGAAGCTTCTGTAATCCGTGCGGTTGTACAAGAGCACTGTCCAGTCTTGGGGATGCCGACTCCAGCAGAAAAGGCATCAGATATGAAAAAAAGATGATAAAAGATGTTATCACCTCATCCTGCTCTATTTCGTATTCCTGAATCGAGAACTCGAACGCAAGGCGGAGATGAAGCTGAGAGAGGAAAACATGAAGAGTGGGGGAGACGGAAGGCTCTCCTAATGAGTAAGCGCTTCAATGGCGTTCTGTTGTGCACCATCAAGTCACATTTTGTGAGTATCGACTCCAGAATCCTTTACGGCATCATGAAGGAGATCTGTCCGAACTTCGATGTTAGCGGGGAGGGCTTCACCGGTGAAAACCGGGAGACGTACTGGAAGAGTATCTTCGATTTCAAACGTCTCAAAGTGAGCAAACAAAAGTACTCACTGGGATGATCGAAACCGATGGAGTAGCCATGTGTGTACGCTATCGGCGCTTGAAGGCGGATCGTCCAGTTCCGCCCTCGGCTGCGCCCGTGACAAAGCATGAAGATGAGAAGGTGGCGGATCCTGCGATGCAGAAAGTGCACGGTGACGACTTTGCGGTAGGTGTGAACCCCGGAAACACAAATATCATAACCATCGCAGTACCCAAACGTGCGGAAGATGGTACTGCCGGCAACTTGCGTCAGGAAGACATGCGTCTGTTGAGGTTCTCGAGAGCAAGGTACTATCGAGAATCCGGTACAAGGAATGCAAGAAAGAAAACTGAGACATGGAATTCAGGAATGAAGGATCACCTGGAAGCCTTGAGCGAGGTGACGAGCCGCGGAGCGGACTTTGATGCTTTTCGGGAGTTCAGAGAAGTTCGTGCTGCTCACTGGCAGGCGCTGTGGAAAGAGTATACAAAGCCCCGGTGTGCTCGTTTG
>Ga0080006_1128973_pt1 | contig 32701 bp, 26 predicted proteins | sample RS3BMetagenome_FD_69209 | JGI IMG/M metagenome (GOLD analysis project Ga0080006, IMG submission 69209) | Ferric oxide microbial mat and aquatic microbial communities from Rainbow Spring, Yellowstone National Park, USA - RS3B (SPADES... ...
CTGGGACTTCCTGGTTGGTTCTGGGTGATAATTGCCCTGAAAAGACCTTTGTTGTGGGCTATAGTGATAGCTATAAGTAATTAATCACATTGCCGGCTCTATCACCCGCGGAAGATGGGTCTCGGGCAGCGGCCACTTCCCGGTCGGCCGACGGCTGTCCCCCCAGGCCCTCCTCTGCCAGCGCCTGGAGCAGCGCCGGCTCGGGCTGCCGGAGCACGGCCCAGTGGTCTCCACCGACCAGGATCGACCGCAGTTCGCCTTTCAGCCATCGCGACCAGCCCATGTCGGCGGGAGCGGTGCCACCCATCCCGTCTTCCGCGCGCACCACCAGCACCCGGCGCACCGGAACGGGTGCCGGCGTCGGCCGGTACCGCTGCGCGGCGCGGTACGAGATCATGTCGAACTGGGTGTACTGCAGGCGGGGCGAGTAGCGGACGAGGCCCACCGTCGCGTTGAAGTACACGCGGCGCAGGCGGCGCCACACCGCACGCACCACGCGCGCCGGAGGGAGCGAGTGCAGGCCACCGCCACGACGGTCCACCGGAGGGGGCGTGTCCGAGTCCTGCTCTCCGGCCCGGGGAGCGTTGGCGTGGGACATACCCGGGGCGGGGAAGTCGAAGATCACCAGCCCGGTGATCTCTTCCCCGGCGGCATGGATCTGCCGCGCCAGTTCGAAGGCGACCAGGGCGCCGAAGGAGTAGCCGGCCAGGTGGTAGGGCCCGTGCGGTTGGACGCGCCGGATGGCGGCCAGGGCCGTCCGGGCGACCGCCGGCACGCGGCGATCCGGGATGCCGCGTGTGTGCAGGCCCTTGGATTCGGCCACGTACAGCGGCTGTTCCACACCCAGGTGCTGAGACAGGGCGTGCCAGGCCAGGGCAGTGCCGCCCCCGCCGCCGAGGCAGAAAAGGGCCGGGCGTTCGCCCTGAGGCTGGACCGGGACGAGGACGCCGCGATCGGTGACCGTGCTGGGGTCGTAGGTCAGGATGCGGGCGCAGGTGGCCACCGTGGGCCGCTCGGCCAGCCGGCCGAGCGGCAGATCCAGGCGCAGTTGCTCCTGAACCGCCGCAGCCATCTCCGCGGCGAGCAGCGAGTCGCCACCCAGTTCGAAGAAATCATCATCCCGGCCCACCCGGTCGACGCCCAAGAGCCCCGCCCACAGCGCGCACAGATCCTGCTCCAGCGTGCTCCGCGGCCCCACGTAGGTGCTGGACAGAGGCGCGGGGACCCCGGCGTCCAGCGCCTGCTTGTCCACCTTGCTGCGCTCGCTCCGGGGCAGTTGGGGCAGAAGGCGGAACGCCGCCGGAATCATGTGCGACGGCAGGCGCTCGGCCAGCGCGAGTCGGAGTTGGCGGACCGTCGGCGGGGTGTCGGCACTCGGAACGATGTAGGCGGTGAGGCGATCCCCGCCGTCCGGCGCCGGCGACGAAGCCACGGTCGCCTCGTGCACTTCGGGCAGCGCCAAGAGGGCCCGTTCCACCTCGCCGAGGAAGACCGAGTGCCCGCGGACGCGCGCGCGGTGGTCGATGCGGCCGAGCAACTCGATGCCGCCGTCGGGACGGAGGCGCGCGAGGTCCCCTGTTCGCACGAAGCGCACGCCGTCGGCATCGCGCCGGAACCGTTCGGCGGTGAGTGCGGCGTTGTTCCAGTAGCCCAGCGCCAGCAAGGGACTACGCACGATCACCTCACCAGCCGTCCCGGCCGGAACGGACTGCCCCTGTTCATCCATGATCTGCACGTCGATCCCGGGGTAGGGCGTGCCGGCAGTCAGAACGCCGTCCGGTACCGGACCCTGCAGCGGGATCTCCGTCCGAGTGATGACGTAGCATTCGGTGGAGCCCAGGACGTTGACGAGCGCGCAATCCGGCGCGGTATGGGCTCGGTGGCGGATCACGTCGTCCCGGGTGAGGGGTTCCAACCCCGTCAGGACGGTGCGGACCGTCTCCGGCAGACGGGTCCCCGGCCCCAGGAGACGCAGGACTGCCCGGTACAGGCCCACGGAGGTCTCCAGGATCGTGACCCCGCTAGAGTCGAGCCACGCCGCGACGCCGGTGGGGCCGAGTTCCGGCGCGCTGTACATGCAGACCGTGGCGCCGTTCAGCAGAGCCCCGTACAGCAAGTTCGACGCCGCAAAACTCAGCGGCGTGAAGAGGCTTTGGGTGTCTCCGGGGTGGACCCCGTGCGCCAGCCGTACCATGCGCGCCCAATGCACGGAGGAGGCCTGCGCCTGCAGGACGCCCTTCGGCCGGCCGGTCGAGCCCGAGGTGAATGCGACCAAGCTGCGTTCGTCCGGCGGGGGCAGGCGGTTCGCGTCCACCGCCTTCGTGGCCATGGCTTCCCGGAGGAGGAGGCGGGGCATATCGGGACAGGTGGCCTCCGCGACGGCCCGCGTCGCCGCACTGCAGATCAGTAGTGCCGGCCCGGCGTCCGCGACGATGTCGCGCAGGCGCTCGACCGGATCCTGGGCACGCAGGCAGACGTAGAAGTCGCCGGCCTTGAGGACGCCCAGGCATGCCGCCACCGCTGGCCAGTCGTGGTCCAGCAGGAGGGCGATGGGGGTGGGCCCTTGCCCGGTGCGATCCACAATCGCCGTCGCGATAGCGTCAGAGACGCCGTCGAGTTGGCCGAAAGTGACGTCACCGCCCAGGCTACGCACCGCCGGCCGCTGCGGTGCTTCGGCGGCGCGCTGGCGGAACACGTCGGGGATCCCCGGCTTCCGCCCATCTGCCACCATGTGTCCATGCACGGAAGATACATCGATGGCGGGCACCGGGCGATTGTCTCCAAGGAAGGCGGGTTCGTCCAACGGCGTTCGGCCACCTTCTGCGCCACTGGTCGTGACGGCCCGGCCGAAGGGGGGGAGACAGGTCGGCATCTATGCCCGCCCAGGGCCGAGACATCCGGAAAGTGGCGGTGGAATCGGGGACTGGAACCGGGGGTGTTGCCGGCTCGATCCCGCACGAGGAGTCGTGTCCTGCGGCCGACGCCGCCGTTCGCCCCTCAACGCGCTGGTGGGTACGGCTCACCCGTCGGGGGGCCGACGTTCCAACATCATAAATGGGCATTTTCGCCTTGCACAAGGAAGGTCCTTCCGCTGATGGGCAAGCCCAGAGCCGGCGGGCCCATGCCACGTCGGGAGTGGCGCGCGGCTGTTTCGGCATGTGCCGACAGGGAGGAACGGTGTTCCAGGAGAGGGAATGGCCCACCCTCCGGGAGGAGCGTGGCGATGTCGTCGGCGATGCCGCCAGAGGCCTGCCCACTCTCCGTCGTCGTTCCCGTGTACAACGGCACCCCTTGGCTCGACCAGACACTGGCGAGCATTGCTGGCCAGTGTCCGCGCCCGCGGCGCATGATCGTCGTCGACGACTGTTCGCAGGACGATCCCGCCCCCATCGCGGCGCGCTTCGGCGCGGAGTATGTCCGTCTCACCGAGAACGTCGGCCCCGGCGCGGCGAGGGCGGCGGGGGCGGCGCTGGTCGACACGGCACTGGTCGCCTTCTGTGACCAGGACGACATCTGGCTGCCGGGGATGGTGGCACGGAGCCTGGCGACCCTGCAGCGTGCCCCCTGGGCTTGGATGGTGGCGCACCAGGCCCTCCTCGCGTCGGAGACCTTCTGCCGGCCGATCAACCCGGTGCCCCCCGGAAGCCGGATGGGATTCCTCGACTTCGCCGTGTGGCCGCCGATCTGGACCGTGACCCAGGTGGTCTTTCGCACGGAAGCCTACCGTAGAAGCGGAGGGTTTCCGATCGAGCGCCACTTCTTCGGGGTGGACGACAGCATCCTGTGGTGGCGCTCGCTGGCACAGGGGCTCCGAGGCACTTACGTCCATGTCCCAGGCGTCGTGTATCGCCTCCATGCCGCCCAGACCAACAAGAGCCTGCGGCTCAACAAGCGGGGCATCGATCCCAAAGCCGCGGCCGAGTGGGATCGCCTGCGAAACGCAGCCCCCGCTCCGATGCGCCTCCTGATGGCCGCCAGCAATCGTTCGCGGCTCGTCCGAGTGGTGGCGAGGGTGGCCTACCGGATTTCGCGTGCCCCTGCCCTTTTGGGATCGGAATCCCGCACGGTGACTTGACTCCAGTACTGGCTACGCTCGACGTGCCGTGGTGTGGGCGGGAGGGTTGCCCCAGGTCGCGGGCGATCCGGCACCGACCGGTCCGTCGCCCGCATCCGCCACGGTATCGATGAATGCGGTTATGTTCCGGTGGCCTGTCTCCGAGGCTCCGCAAAGTTGCCTTCCTGGACCCGAACGCCTCTGACGTCGCCTGTTGGCGGCTGACGGCCGGGGAGATGCGCCGTTCGATCCGACCAGTGCGGGGCCCACCGGGCCGGTGGCAGACACCGGGTGCGCGAAGGGCGGAGTGCACGATGGTCGAGGTCGCCATACAACAGACCATTTGCATTTGCACCGATCGTGGGCTTTCCATGTTGGCCATGACCTTGCCGCGCCTCCGCGACGCGCTTGTCCTCGACCGCCGGACGGAGATCCTGATTGTCAGCAATCGAACCGATGACGACACTTCGGTGTTGAGGGACTTCCTCACGCGGACGTTCCACGGCACGAGAATCACGAGTTCCGTCATCCACGAAGGACGGCGTGGGCTGTCCCACGCGAGGAACGCCGCCCTCGCCGCTGCACGCGGGTCGATCGTCACGTTCTTGGACGACGACGCCGCCCCGCGCGACCGGGAATGGCAACGTGCCGTGTTGACGGCGTTCGCGCGCGACGACAGGATTGCAGCCGTCGGGGGACCGGTGGCGCTCGTTCCTCCAGCGGGCGCAAGTACGCGCCTGCTGAGCCCAAGGGTCGAGCGTTTGCTCAGTTGCGGTGGGCTGCAGTCTGTGTCCCGGCCCTGCCGCTTCGGGGCGATTCTCGGCGTGAACGCCTCGTATCGTCGGACGTGTGTGGGCGATCTGCGCTTTGACCCCCGGATCGGGTGGAACAGCGCACGGCGAAGTGCCCTCGCAGGGGAGGAGGCGGTGTTCAATTGGCAACTGCAGCGGCAGGGCTGTACGCTGTGGTTCGAGCAGGGGGCCGTTGTGGAGCACTTCATCGCCCCCAAGCGGTGGCGGATCCCTTGGTTGCTCGCGAGGGCGTATGTCGATGGAAAGACGGCTGCCTTGTTGCAGAGCAACGGCGTGGACGCATCGTTCTGCCGGGTTTCGGCCGCCCGATTGTTCGCCAGAGGCTGCGCCAAACTGATGGTGAGGTCCGGCCAACTCCTTGCTGGCATCGCCTTGGCGCGAACGGCGATCGCCGTCTCCCACCTCTGTGACATGGCCGCGGCCGTGGGGCAGATGGAGATGGCGCTCTCGCTCCGTTCCCGGAAACGGCTGCGTCTGCTTTGAGCACCGATGTCGCGCGCCATGGTTAGGGCCGATCGGACCACCGCCACCATTTCCACTCGCTGGTGGCCAGGAGGGCTTCCACCTCGGCATGGTGTATTTGCCGACACACTTGCACTCCGCGGACGAGGTAGGTGGGGCGATGTCCGGTGCAGTGGCGGTCGTCATCGTCACCCGGAACCGTCCCGCCGATTTCCAGCGGTGCCTCGCGAGTGTACTCGCCCAGACCGTACCCGTTCGTTTTGTCGTCGTGGACAACTACTCCGACGGCGACAAGCGGCCCACCGTCCCCGGGGGATGCACGCTCCTTCACACCGAGGAAGCCCTTGGCGCCGCAGCCGCGAAGAACCTCGCGTTCCAGCAAGTGCACGAGCCCATATCGGTATTGCTCGACGACGACGCCGAACTGGCGTCTCCCGACGCGTTGGAACGCGTCGTTCGCGTCTTTGCCGAACGGCCGGACGCCGCCGTTCTGGCCCTCAACTGCCAGGTCGTAGGGGCAGGGCGGCCCGCACTCGAGCAACTGCGCCTCGTCCACGGGGTACGCGATACCACTCCAAGGACGGTCGTCGCCGGGGAGGCCGTGATAGCGGTCGCTGAGTTCGTCGGAGCCGGGTGCGCATTCCGCACCGCCGTCTTCCACTCGGTCGGCGGCTTTTGCGGGGAGTACCTCTATGGCTATGAGGAGTTCCATCTGTCCTTGCGCCTGATGGATCTTGGGCACTGCCTGCTCTACCTACCCGACGTCCGGGTGCTCCACCATCAGTCCACTGCGTGGCGCCTGCCCCCCGCGATTCGGCTCACGTCACGACTGGGGAACAAGTGGGCGTTGGCGGCGGAGTTGATGCCGGCGCCTTGGATTCCGGTGGTCCTGGTGCCTTTCACCGCACACATGCTCCTCCTCATGACCAAGCGCCGCGTCGGGATCGGCGCTGCCCTGATGAAGGCGGTTTCTTCATTCGCCCACGCATGGCGTCACCGCCGGAGGCCCATCCGTCGAGCGACCTTGCGGGAGGCGCTGGCGCTGCGCGGGAGGCTGTAGTGCGGTGGATGCCTCGACGCGATGACTCCGCCGAAGCCCACTGCTGTGGCCGCGAGGCGCGCTTCGCTTGCAACAGGGCCTCGCCCTCAACCTGCGGACAGCGTGAACACGCGGTAGGTCGGCCCGGATGTCGCCGGCATGGCCATCAGATCGGCACCGATGGCGGTGGGATCGCCAGTCCAGAGGCGGGTAAACAGCGCACCGTATGGTTCAGACGGACTCGCGACGGGGCCGGCGTCGGCGTCCAAGGCGACCAGCACCCGGCCGCCGGGGTGCAACGCGAGCCACTCCGCGGACCAGCGTTGGAAGTCGGCGGCCGTGGGCTTTGGGTTATATGGATAGGCGGCCACCTGCCGCACCGTGCGGCCCATTTGGAAGTTGATCGTGTATCCGGCGTTGGTGATGATCAGATCCTTCGCGGTCGTGTGCCCCTGGAGCCAGGAGAACAGACCGCAGTCCCCGCGAGGACCGGGAGTACACCAAGGGCCGCTCAAGGAAGCCTGGATGCGAGGATGGCGCAGTCCGGCGGCCGCGGCCTGTCCCCCGTGCCACAGGATGACGAGTCCGAGGGGGAGGACGAGGGCCTCCCGGACGAGGCGCCAGGGTACACAGGCGATGAGGAGGAGTCCCAACAGGACGGCGGGATACAGTCCGGGGGCGATGAGCCGCAGTCCGATCGCGTCGAAATACTCGTGGGCGCGGAGATAGACGAGGACCACGGTATAGAGGGTGGCGTCCACCGCCAGCACGGCGAGCAGTACAGCGGCCGGGCGAAGCGCGCCCGACGCTAACCGCGAGGGCAGCCGAAACACCCGGGAAAGGGCAAGTGCGGCCAGGGCACACAGAACGGTGGCGAGAAGGATGCGCAAGTCGGCTGCGTGGGCCGCTGCGGAAGGCGCGTCCGTCGATGTCAAGGTCTCGCGGACCGCGATCTGCAGCGCGCTTCGCGCCATCGCTATCGCCCCGTGTAGGCCGGCGCCCACCGGAAGATAGGGGGCGCCGAGGTGACCGGTCAGCGCGAGGGCGGCGGCGGTCCACGGAACCACCGGGACGGCCACGCCGAGTGTAGCGGCGGCCATATTGAGAACAAACCGCCCCCTGAGTTCGCCCTGGTGCCACCGGAAGACGAGAGGTAGCACTGCAGGCAGCATGAGCGCCGTGAGCAGGAAAGGCGCCGCCGCGTAACGGTCGAGGAATGCAAGGCCAGCCGCGAGCCCTTGGGTGAAGAGGAGCCACGCAGGTGCCGCACGGCCGCCGGACTCGGTCCGTAGGGCTTCCGCCGCCAGCCAGTAGTGGATCCCGAGCAGGGCCAGGCATACCGGCTCCGTCCAGCCGTGGTCCGCCACGTACAGCATCACCGACGAGCCGCCCACCAGCGGTACGGCGAACCAGGGACAGCGTCCCGCTGCACGGTGCACCGCGAGGATGGCGAACGCCGACGCGATCGCCGTCGTCGCTCCGCTGATGAGGAACTCACTCCAGGGCTGGGTCGGTCCGAGAGCGTGCATGAGCGCGATCAGGGCGGGATAGAAGGGTGGCCAGATCGACTGCAGGCGTCCCGGCTGGGCGCTGAGCCAGAGGATACCCCCCGTGAATGGGTGCCCCGAGGAGAAACCCCTTGCTAGCGATGCGTACGACATGCTGTCGGGCGAGAAGTGAAAACCCTGCGCCGCAGCTGACGCCAGCCACAGCATCAAAGCCACGATCCCGGCTACGACGGCCTGGATTCCGGCAGCGCGGGCATTCGCCAGGATGCGGACGGTGGGCGCCGCGGGCCGAGCATCCGTGCTCACGGCGCTGCGCTTCGCCGGGCGTCGTCGGTCCCCTGCCTCCGGCGACGACGGGTCGAGTGCCAACCCCATCAGAACACTCCTGGGGTGGGTGCTCACCGGTGGTGGCGGCGACACGAGAGTCCGCCCGGTCCGAACAACTAACGCCTAAAATGTGGCGCCTGCGCCGCGCCCACGTTGTTGCGGTATCGCGCAAGGACCAAGCCGAAGTGGCCCGAATTCAGGGTTGGTGGGCTGCCGGGCAATGGGATTCGGTGTGGGAAGTGGGCGGCGGCGGCAGCCATACACGTTGTCGGCCTCGTGATCGATAAGACTCCGGACCCGTTCGGTCGCTGCCCCAGTACGCAACGCATTGGTCGAGCATGAGTTCGACGGACAGCAACGGGCGTGACGGGCGCGCGGCGCAGCAGCGCGTGGGAGGCGGACCGTGTTGGGGGGCCGCTCGTGCTGATTAGAGCGTGCGTGCTCACTGACATCGAGTGTGTCATGATTCTGGGAGCTTGTGACACTGAGATAGCGGATGGATCGCTGGAGGCACACGGTACTTGTCAGATCGCGGGCGATTGGTGTTTGTCGGTGGCGTCGCACGGTCGGGCACGACCTTGGTGCAGAACATGTTGGACAGTCATCCCAACGTCCTCGGAGCTGCTGAGTTTCACTTTATGGACCCGATAGTCCGGCTCCGCAACCGTATGCTGGAGGCTGTGCAGACGGGGGCGATGCCCCCGATCTCGGACGGCGCCGCTCTGAATCGTTGCTTTGAGGGCTTCATTTCAGAGATGTTCCTGCCTGCCGCCGATAGTGCAGGGTGCATATTGTACAGCGAGAAGACACCGGACAATGTACTGCTGTTCGAGGACATATTGGCGATGATCCCGTCCGCCCGCTGCATTTGGGTGGTGCGAGATCCCCGCGCCGTCGTGGCATCGCTGCTTGAAGTCGGGAGGAGAGCCGTGCGTGGGCGGGCCCACGCCCCCATTTTCACCCGCAGTCTGTGGGCTGCGGTCCGCTATGTCACCACCCGTATGCAGCGCGGCGTTCGGGCGTATCGAAAGCACCCGGGGCGCGTGCTCGTGCTCCGCTACGAGGAGATGGTCACGGACCCGTTGGCGGCGTCGCACGTCATGTGCGAGTTCCTGGGCCTGGAATGGACGGAGACGATGCTCCATCCCGCCCTCAAGCGACACTTGGGGGAAGTGGCCACCAGGAACGGCTTTTGGTACACCCCCGAATCCTTCTATCGGGATCCGGATCCGGGGAACGTCTCCAAGTGGAAGAGCGTTTTGACGGCCTTTCAGGAAGCGATCGTATGCAGTGTCTTCGCCCGGAAGGACTGTCTCGGATATACGATGAAACCGGAGATTGCTGGGAAGTGGTCCCTGGTCTTGGCACGGGCGTGGATACGGTTGCTGCAGGTGCTCAGCCGATGCGGGGTGGGCGCCCTCAGGTGGCTCAAGACCCGGCGCTGGAGCGGCCGGATCGAGATCTTGTCCTGGCTGCTGGATGTGGACGGCGTGTATTGGAGAATTCCGGAGTGGGATTCCCCCCCAGAGGCGATGTCGATGGCAACGCACGGGTGGCCCGAATTTTAACCAGGACCTGCGCCAATCGGCTTGGGGATGTTCCGGATGGGGGGAGTCTCCGTGCCCAATGGCTTGAAGGTAACGCTCCTGGTCGCATCACGTCAGGGTGGACGCGGCGGCCGAGAGGCGGCCATCCAAAAGGTCACCGCTGACCTGGCGAAGCGCGGACACTCGGTGAGTGTCGTGTTGATGGGACCCTCGGTGGAGAGGGAATGGGAACGCAGCCTCCCGGGGCTGCATGTCGGTCCGATGCCCTCCGACTGGCAGGCTCTCAAGGAAAGACTGTGGCCATCCCTGCGGTTCGCGACGAACGTCCTGCGCTCGCAGCGACCGGATGTGGTGATGGTGACGGAGGCGGCCGGGTCCGCGATGGTGCGCGGCGCCTGCGTGTTGGCCGGCATGCATCGCCCCGCCGTAGTCTCCTGGCTCCACGGGGATGTCGGCTCGGTCCATCATTCGTGGGCGCTCCGCTTTTGCGACCGGCATCTGGCGATCAGCGACGGCATCGCACAGCAGATCCGGGACCGGTTTGGGGCGCCGATTGATGTCGTCTACAATCCCGTGGATCTACCGGAGGATCTCTGTCCCCGCCCCGCCGAGTCCGCCGGGATACAGTTCGCCTTCATCGGTCGGTTGGAGAGCCAGAAGCGGGTGGACCGCATCATCCAGTCCTTGACGCATATCCGTGAGGGTAACTGGCATCTCCAGGTAGTCGGCGAGGGTTCGCTGCGTCCCTGGCTCCAGGGGATGGCCGAGCAATTGGGCGTAGCGGACCGCATCACCTGGCGCGGGTGGCTCAACGACCCATGGCGGGAAATCGGCGCAGTATCCGGGCTCCTGTTGACGTCCGACAGCGAGGGATTTCCCATGGTGCTGATCGAGGCGATTTCCCGAGGGGTGCCGCTCATCAGCATGGACTGCGACTTCGGGCCTCGGGAGGTGATTCGCGAGGGGCAGAACGGTTGGCTTCTTCCGCGTGGAGACACTGATGCGTTCGGAGCCTTCCTCAACGATATCTGCTCTGGGGGCACGGCGTTGCCGTCTCGGGAATCTGTACGCGCGACCGCGAGCGTATACGACACCAAGCAAGTGGTCGACTCCATCGAGCATGCCCTGATGAAGGCCCTTCGTCTGTGCTAGCCGGCGGCTGGCGATGTGTATTCCTCGTCGGCCCGCCGTGCCCACTGCGATAATGTGTATTTCACCGGCTCAGTCTGGCCCGCGTCCCTACTTCAACTATGTGCCCGAGGCACTTGCGGATGCGGCGCGATGCGTGGGGCGAGGCCGCTTCTCATGGTGCATCACCGATGCATCCAATGCGTGGCTCGCCCTCTGCCCCTAACCCTGGTGGGCCAGTACCCTGGCCAAGACCACCGCCGCTTGTGCCCGAGTCGTCGGACCCAGCGGCTGAAATGTGCCGTTGGGAAACCCGTGGAGGTACCCCGCCGCCACCGCTGCTTCCACGCTCGGCAATGCCCATGCATCGATTTGGTCCACGTCCATGACTCGCAGGGGTGTGGTGCCGGTGAGCCCGATCGCCCGGGCCAGCAGCACCGCCATTTCCTCGCGGGTCACCGGCTGGTTCGGCCCGAAGGCGGTGGCGGAGAGCCCGTACACCAGCTGGGCGTGCACAGCAGCAGACACGTAGGGGGCGAACCAGGAGCCCGGAGGGACATCGGTGAATGCCGTCTGTCCGGAACCCAGTGGCAGGCCTTTCGCCAGAACGAGCATCTTGACGAACTGAGCCCTGGTCAGCGGGGCGTTCGGCTGAAAGGTGCCGTTGGGAAAGCCGCCCACGACGCCGGCGGCGAGGAGCGCGTCGACGGATGGCTGTGCCCACGGTGCGGAAGCTAGATCGCGAAATTGTTGCTGCTCCAACAGGAGTACAAGCACCTCGGGGCCGGAGGCGGTGGCGGTGACTGCTGCCTGCGTGGCGTACACCTGAGTGGCGACGGGGGTCCAGCCGGCTGCGCCCGTCAGGGCATACACGGATAGGAGGTCGGGCGACAGCCCGCCGAGATCGGCGGAGTTGTATCGGAGCGTGAGCGTACCTGGAGGGCTCAGGGCCGGCCCCGAGAGGTAATAGAGGCAACTGACCGCGGTCATGTGCGCAGGAATGTTGGCGGGTGCGACACAGGACTTCGTCACGGTCGGGGCGCTGGACGTACCCGGCGGGACGATCAGGCCGAACGAGCCATGCGGGGTGATAACCGGTGCCAAGGCCGGTGGGAGTGGGGGGGACACGTAGGTGAACTGTCCCTTCGGAACAGGCAGGCTGGCGCCGTACGCCGAGCGCACCGTGACATTGACCGTGCCGGTTTCCTGGGGGGCCGCCACCAGCAGTTCCGTATCCGAGACGACGTTAAGATTGGTGCCAGCCGTGGGCCCGAAGTACACCGCCTGGGCAGTCGTGAAGCCCCCGCCCCAGAGGACGACGGTCGTGCCTGGGGGCCCCTGGTTTGGCTGAATGTAAGCGACGGACGGCCCACTCAAGCCAAGCAAGGTGGGGCGTAACTGTTGGCTGCAGGTCTCCGATGCCGTGCCTGCCATGGCGCAAGTCGAACCAGGCGACGATGCCGCGCTCAACCAACCAGGGAAAAAGAATATCAACAGAGCGCCGATCAGACAGGATGTGCCGGCCCGGATGCGACCTCCTGATCTCGAACGAGTGCCAAAGCCGTTTTGCGAGCGGAACACAGGCATAAGGCGACGATCCCCCTTGAATCCATCGCGTGTGTGTGGTATGGCGGATTTTCCGCGCTCCGCTCTCGTGCCCGTTTGTGCCAGGCCGGGGCGAACACATCACGCAATTTGCCGCAAGTGACGGCAAGTCCTTCTTCGCTGGGCTGACATGGGTCTTTAGATGCAACACGGCCAAGGGCCTTTTGGAAACGTCCTCAGACCGCGGTCGAGATGAAAGGAAGTCGACCTTCGACCGGTGTATATCGGCGACGCGAGACGAGCGACGAGGTGAAGTCGAATGTCGAGCGGCGTAACTGTCGTGATCGTGACCCGGAACCGACCAGAGGAACTGCGGCGGTGTTTAGCCAGCGTATTAGCTCAGACCGTGGCTGCACGGCTCGTCGTTCTGGACAATTGCTCTGACGACGACAAACAGCCTGTGGTGCCCGATGGCTGCCGCTTGTTGCGGACCGAGGTGCCAATGGGTGCTGCTGCAGCCAAGAACCTTGCTTTTCGGCACGTGGAGGACCCGATATCCGTCCTCCTCGACGATGATGCCGAGGTGGCGTCACGGGATGCCTTCGAGCGAATCGTGCGCGTCTTTCGCGACCGCGAGGACCTTGCTGCGGTTGCCCTCAACTGCTTGGCTGTTGGGGCCGGAGACGATGGCGGTGTGATGGAACAGATGCGACTGGTTCACGGCATACGCGACTCAACCGAAAAGCTGGTTGTAGGAGGGGAGGTGGCCGTACCATGTGCCGAATTCGTGGGAGCTGGCTGCGCGTTTCGTACGGGCCTCTTTCAATCCGTGGGAGGGTTCCGGGAAGACTATCTGTATGGTTATGAGGAGTTTCATCTCACGCTGCGTTTTATCGACCGCGGGTGCAGCATGCTGTATCTGCCCGACGTGAAGGTCCTTCATTACCACTCCACCACGTGGCGGTTGCCTGAGGCAGTCCGGTTTGCCTCCCAACTGCGGAACAAGTGGGCGCTCGCTGGCGAATTGATACCGGTACCGTGGATTCCCATCGCACTGATCCCTTTCACCGTGCGCATGCTCGCCACCCTGAGTCGTTCGGGAACTGGAGTGGCGAACCCGTTGGTGGACGCTCTGGGGGCGTTTGCTCACGCATGGCGCGATCGGCGCCCTTTAAGGACGGCAACCGTCCGTCAGGCGCTGCTCCTCCGGGGGCGACTCTGACGCACCCTGCCAAGCCTCGCCGCCAAAGTGGCATCTTCAGTTATGGTCGCTCTCTCAGTGGGGCTTGTCGGTCCACGCGCAGCCGGCCGACGACGGCGAGCCCGGTCAACCCGAGGGCGACCCCGCCCAGGCCCTGGGCAAGTGTATGTCCGCCGACCAGTGTGGCGACGACGCAACTCGCGGCGCCCACTGCGATAGGTAAGGTTCGGTTCGGGCGAGGCCGAGCATAGCCGGCGATCAGGGTGAGTCGAAGGGTGTGACCACTGGGGAATGCGCCGTGAATCCCCAGATACCCTCCAACCTCTGCCGCGGCGTGCTGGGCGTGTACGAGTAGACCGGATGGCACGCGGACCAGATACACCCCCTGCGCCGGCAGCCTCCCACCCACGCCGAAGTGCTTCAAGAGGATCTCAGCGGCGGCGCTCAAACAGAAGAGTGCCCATGCCCCGAGACGCTTCCGCCAGCCTTGGGCCGTGACAGTCGTGGCCACGAGGTAGGCGCAACCCGCCGAGATCGGGGTGCCCGCGCTCCAGAGCACGCGCAGGCCAGACGATAGGTGCACCAGGTGAGCGGAGACGTAGAAGTCGGCCCGTTGCAATCCGTTGTCCCGTAACGCGCTCTCGACCACCGCCGAGGCGACGAAGACGCCCAGCCACCAGAGGGCCTCGACCATAGACGGCCGCAGCAACTTTGGTCGCCACGCCTTGGCGTCCGGTGCCGGAACCGGAAAGGCACCCAGGAAGCGCAGGGGGGCCGTGGTCCGGTCTCGCCCGGGAGATGTCATGCGTCGCATCAGCCTCCTCCGCCGCGCCCGCGACCACCCACCGACGTGGCCGTGGTGTGTCGCTGCCGGGTCCTGCTGGAGAGGGGCAAAACAAATCCCACCCAACATGGCGCCATTCCGCAACGAAGGTGTCTGGCCGCGAGCGCCGAAAATCATGCTGCCGTCGGAGCCCGCCGTAGCATTATATCGGCTGCCGTCGGCCACACGGACACGTGATGGACGGACTACAGCCGGGATGCGGGGAGGTCTCCAGCGTTGAACGGGCCGACCGCCGTGGAACTCGAAGCACTGCGGCTGGTATCCCGTGTCTCGGATCGGACCCCTCGCGCGACGCTCCCCACCCCTGCCCACTCCAGGCTCCGTGGCCGCTCCGTGGACTCTTTCCGCGCGGGAGAGGAACGGGCAGACCGCCGGATGCGCGGCTTTGTCTCGTCCCTGCAACGCGCGGCGGAGCGGGATCGACAGGCCACGCAGGACTTCGAGCGATCGCTCTCCCAGGCGTTTGAGCGGGAGTTGGTCCGGGTGGGCGCAGTCGCAGCCCATCCGGCTGCCTCAGGATCGGCGCCGCAGACCGGACGGTCCGCAAGGGGCCTCCCCCCCAGAACACAAGGTAGGTCGCCAGCGCGGTCGCGCCCCGAGCGCCGGCGCGGGTCCTTTTTCGGTCGGGCGCGTGTCTCGGGCCCGACGCAGACCGGCCCGGGCCCAAGAACCCGCGGGCGAGACGCCCGACCGAGCGGGCGCTCCCGGGTGGAGAGGGTGCGGCCGCGACCGGCGTCGGTGCCGGACGGCGATGCCCGGTCCATGCCCCCTCGTCGTGCACGCAGGAGGCAGATCCGCCGGGGTGCGGTCTCGCCGACCCTATGGATGGCCTGGCTCATCGGCTTGGTGATGGGCCTCGTTGCCGGAGTGGGCCTGTATCAGGCGGGGCTGCTCGGGCGGGTCCTCGGCGGCCCGTTTCATTGATGCCCTCTGGCTCCGGGTGCTCCTCGGAAGCGTGGCACTCGCGCCTCGATGGCCGGTGCGTGGTCGGGGCGGTTGTACAACACGCCCCCTTCGCTGGACTCGACAGAGAAGGTCGATCTTTGTCGACCGGTTTTTCTGTCGATCCCCTTGTCAGATCGCGACGAACTTTTGGTTGGTGGCTATGATTACAGCGGTCAGATGCTCTAACGGCCGAGAAAATCCCGATGAGTTGTACTGTATCCGGCGAAGAGGAAAAGATGCCATGCTGTGGAACATCCCTCCTTCGCCGGACAGGCGCACGCACCTATGGACGGGGGCGGGGGAGGGAATCTCCCGCTGTTGTGCATGGATAGGGGCGGGGTGAATGGTACCGCCGCCCTCTGCGGATGGGGTGGCCGGGCGCACGGCGGTTGAACGGCTCTCCCCGCTCCGGGTAGGCCCGTTGTCGGAATGGTCGGGCCAGGACGGGCCCGAAAGGTGGAGAGGACGCATGAGCGAGCGCCCTGGGACACGGATGACGGACTTGTTCGGTCGAGCGAAACGCGCCGTCCCGTATGTGGCTCTGGGCGCCGGGGCGCTGGCCATGGCACTCGGCTTGGCTGCGGGCCCGGCGGCGGCTGACGGGTCCTCGTCTGTGGTCACCGCATTGCAGAGCTACGGTAATGGAACCGTCACATACACCGTGACCCCGGTGACTTCGGCTCCCTCGGGGGCCTGGGTGAGCATCATGAACCCCACCACCGGGTTTGCTTTCACGCCGCGGACGTTCGTCAACACACCCTTGGTGGCCGGTCAGCCGACCAATATCACGGTACCCCTGACGATACCGGGCGGCAGTGTCCTACAGGGCTTCAACTTCTTGGAGATTCCCGCGGGCGGAAACCAGGCGGTGGTGCTCGCCGCTGAGACGCAGGCGGTGACGCCGATCGTCCCGCCGCCCGTGGTGCCCCCGCCCACGGTGCCTCCGACCATCACTACGATCCCGACACCTACCCCCCACCCGACCTCGACCCCCACCCCGATTCCGATTCCGAGTGTGCCGCCCAAGGGTGGGTCGTCGCAGCAGACGGTGACGTTGCCCAAGACCGGTGCGGGCCCGACGCTGGAGATCGTCGGTCTCCTGCTCTTCGTCGCCGGCGGACTGCTCTTGGTGTTGCGTCCACGCCAGCACTGACGGCGAGAAGGCGGAGGGTGGCACGGTGCCACCCTCCGCTTGCCCGGCTCTCACTGTGCCGCGGCTTGGGGCTTCGAGCAGGGGAGTCGGTTCCCTCGGGGCGTATGGCAAGGGGAGATGGCACGCGGGTGGGATGCCGCGCTGCCGTTGCGGGAGTGTACGCCCCTGGGACAGCGCACGGGTGATGACCGGGTGATGCGGCGTCCATGGAGGGAGCGCGCAATGGCTGCCGACCATGCGGAAGCCTGGGACAGGAATCCGCGAAGTCCGTTAGCCGTTCCCGGCATACCGGCAAGGCTGGGGCGACGCTTGTCGGCGTGGTCTCTCGGTGACTTGGCCTCCCTCGCCTTGCTTGTTCTACTGGCGCTCGCCCCCTTAGAGCGGGGCCTCTTCTTCGCGGCGGGCCGGCTGCCCTTTGAGGCCTTCGTTGCTATGCTCGCGGCCGTCGCGGCCGTCGACCGCGGCTTGCACCGGGAACGGCCCCTGTGGAACCGAGCCATGGATTGGGCGTTTCTGGTCTACACCCTCGGATTTGTACTCTCCGCCCTGGTGCATCCGGCGGCGCCCGCCGCGGCTCGCGACGGCGCCTTCCTCGGCTTGGCGCTGCTTTTGTGGTATTGGTCTGCGGCCCACCTCCTCCGTGGCGCGTATCGTCTGCGCCTCGTGGCCAACGTGACGTTCGCGTCGGGCGTGGTGCTGAGCCTGTTCGGCGCGTTGGACGCGGTCGGCGTGCTGAACTTTCCGTACGCCGTACTGTATGACCGTGTGCTGTCCACCCTGCAGTATCCCAACGCCTTGGCGGCGTGGATCATCGTGTCTCTATACGCCGGCTTCGGGCTCATGCTCGATCTGCTGTCTCGGCCGGCCCAACGGCTGGGGCAATGGTGGCTGGCTCTGTATGGGGCCGGCATCGCCGTCATGGCGGTCATTCTCGTCGGTACGTACTCGCGGGGGGGCTGGCTGGTCTTCCTCGCGGCGGGTGCCTTCTGGCTCTACGGGCTTCCGCCAGTCGCCCGCCGGGACGCGCTGGTGTCTGCGGTCTGGCCCGTGTTGGTCGGGCTCTTGTTCTCCCGCGCCTTCCTGAGTGTCTTTCACCAGACCACGCCACTCAGCGCGGCCGCCACGATCCGGGGGGTGTTCGTCCTTTCCGGGTCCGCTGCGGTGGGGGCGATCGGCTCGCCGGCTTACCGGCTGATCCGGCGCGCCCTGCGGCGCCAGCGATGGACGCCCGCCGTACGGCGCGCCGTCACGGTGAGTGCGGTCGCCTACGGCGTCGTTATGGTGCTCATCCTGGGCGCTGTCGTCCGCCATGACGCCCTGCGCGGCGGCGAGGGGGTGCTCGGGCAGACGTTCTCCAGTCGCCTGGGGTCTGTGGGTGCCGGGGGCGGCTCCGTGGAGACGCGATTCATGCTCTGGGCGGACGCGTGGCGGATGATCCGCGCACGCCCCCTCCTCGGGTACGGGGGGGGCGGGTGGGCGGCCCTGTATCACGAGTTTCAAAGTATGGGCTACTCCATCAGCCTGGTGCACAGTTCCGTGCTTCAGGCCTGGGTGGACGGCGGGTTGCTGGCCGTGGCCGGTCTGGTTGCCGTGGGCGTACTTCTGTTCCGTGCGGGCTGGCTCCGGCGGCGTCACCGGAGTGACGGCTTCATCCTTTGGGGACTGGCGGTCGGGGGGTGTGCGCTTTGGGTCCACTCCCTGATCGACTTCGACCTCTCCATTCCGGCGATGGCCATTCTCCTCGGGACCCTCGCCGGGTGCCTCCGGGAGTCGGCGAAGGGCACTGAGGCGCCCCCCGCCCCCCGTCTCCTGGCCGCAGGTGGATTGGCGGTGACCGGAGTCTCCGCGGCCGTGCTCCTGCTGTACGCACAGCACTTCGGGTTGGCGCAGCGCCTGGGGGCCTTCTCCGCCGCTGCCATCGAGGATCGCCAGTACGCTGAGGCGTACGCCACCGGTGCCCAGGCGGCGCGACTCGACCCGTTGTCGGCCCCGTATCAGGCGGATCTGGCACAACTCCTGGCCGCGGCGTACGGTGTGAACCATGTGGCATCCGAACGCGCGCGGGCCGTGGCCGCCGGGCATGCCGCCATGAGGCTGGATCCAGGCGACCTGCCTTCCCAGGTGGCCGTCTTGGATGTGGCGTTGGAGTTGCAGGCTTGGCCTCATCTGCGTACATGGGCTACGCTGGTCTTGGCGCGGTTTCCGGTCGACGCGACCGCATACGAACGGGTAGGTACAGCCTTGACAGATGCCGCGCAGGCGGAGATCCCCCAAGGGGATGTGCAGGGTACGCGCTCGGACTTGACCTTGGTCGCCGGCTTACAGCAAAGGTACGGGGCCGCCGCCGCGCGCTTGGGTCAGGGCTCACCGTTCCCGCAAGCGCCCCTATCGACCGATGTCGCGTTGGACCAGGGAGAGGCCGAGTTGCTCCTCGGCCAGGACCAAGCGGCCCTCACCGATCTCGGTCCCCTGGCCCAACAGGGCAACGGGCAGGCTGCGGGATGGCTCGCCGCCGCGCAGATGCGCCTCGGCGACCCGGTGGCTGCACAGGGGACGCTCCGAGCGCCGGCGACCAAGGCGGCTGCATCTGCCGCTTTTCAAGTGGCGCAGCATCTTCTAACCTTAGGTCTCGGTGCCGACTCCTGACGGCGCGAGCGCGCCGCGAAGCGTTCGTCGCGTCATTCGACGCTGAAGTCGACAATCTTCGACTCCCGGATTGCCGGTGTTCGTCGTAAGGTGTACTCAGCGTCGAACTGCGGGCTGTGGTGCGTGAAGTGCGTGCGCATGCCGATCATGGGTGTGCCGGAGATGGACAGGCCCGCGGGGCCGGGGGTGGGTGCGGCCGATGGAGCAGTTGACGGCGGGTCTGGGTGCGGGGTCCTCGCCGGGGCTACGTGAGATCCTGCACGTCCTCGGGAAGTGGAAGGCCGTCATCGTGCTGGTGGTGGTGGCCGCCGTCGGGACGAGCGGTGTGTTCAGCTTCTTCCTATTGCCGAAGGTCTACAAGGCGTCGGCGACCATCGATGTCGCCCAACTGGTGGCACCGGCCAGCGCGGGAAGTGCGGGGAACCAGGCGAGCAACCTCCAGGGTGTCGTCAACGCCGTGACCAGTCAGCCGGTGGCCACCATGCCCACGCTGCTCTGGGAAATCACCAGCCCTGCCATACTGACTGTGGCATCCACGGATCTGGCGACGCAGGGGATTCCGATCTCTGTCGGCGCCCTTGCCGGCATGGTCTCCGCGACCCAGATCAGTAGCACCGACCTGCTCACGGTCTCGGGGACCAACAATGACCCCCGTCTTGCCGCCGCCATCGCCAATGCGGTGGCGCAGGCTGTGGTCTCCAAGGAAGGCGCGAACACCACCGGCCACATGGGTCAGGCACTGCAACTCCTGGAGTCGCAGGCGACTTCCGTGAAGGCTCAGTTGGACGCGGCCTCTGCGGCGCTGGCCCAGGCCGAGGAGCAGCCCGGCGCGGCGGTGAGCACGGCGTCAGTCCTTTCGACGGATAGTCAGCAATTGGCGTCCCTGACCGGGGAGTACTCCCAGGCGCAGGTTGACCTCCAGGCGGCGCTCGGCGCGGAGACACAGTTGCGGTCGAGTCTGGCGGGCGTGCAACCGACGATTTCGACTAGCAGCGGGGGATCTGGCGCCGCTTCGGTCCCGCAGGCGAACCCGGAGTACCAAAGTCTGAGCCAGCAACTGTCATCGCAACAGATCCAACTGGCGGTGGACACCGCCAAGGCACAGGCGCTCTACCAGCAGGAGTTGCAGTACAGCTACGCGGTGCAAGCGACCGAGTATCTCGCCGCGAAGCAGGCCTACGATGCCGCCGAGGTCACGGTCAAGGGCGATGAGGCGGGCATCCAGGCTCTGCAGACCCAGATCGCCCAGACCCCGGCCACACTTCCCCAACAGCAACAGGCGTCCTCGGTGACGACCGCGCCCAACCCCGCGTATACGCTGTTGGAGCAGCAACTCCAGAGCCAGGAGGTCACTATCGCGGAGGACCAGGCGAAGGTGAGCCAACTGGCCCAGGAGATCCCGCCGCTGAAGCAGCAGTTGACCACTCTCAATCAAGAGTCGACTTCGGCGAACGCCACCGTGTCCTCGGCGGAGTCCAAAGTCGCTGACCTCACTTCGACGTATCAGACGCTCGAAACCAACATCACCAAGACCCAGGTGGAGCAGGCGGTGTCTGGAGGCGTTTCGCCTGTACAGCTCGACGAGCCGGCCACCGTCCCCGGCGCGCCGATTTCGCCGAAGAAGAAGCTCAACGTGGCGCTCGCGTTCCTGATCGGCTTGGTGGCCGGTTGTGCGCTCGCATTCGTCCTCGAACAGTTCGATAACACCATCAAGACACCCGAAGACGTGCGCCGGGTCGCAGGCCTCCCGACGCTCGCCGTGATCCCGTTCGTGCGGCCGTAGCCGGAGGGCCGACGCCGCACCGAACGCCAGGCAACGGAGTTGACACCCCATGGCAGTCGCCCCCGATCGCTCGGAACCGGAAGCACCGCAGCGCATCGAGCGCGGAAAGCTGATCGTCCTTCGTGACCGTCCACAGTCGCCGGCGGCCGAGGCCTATCGCGGGGTGCGGACATCCCTGCAACTCATGCCCCGGGAGAAGCAGGCCGCCTTGGTCGTGACGAGCCCATCGGCCGGGGACGGGAAGACGTATTGCGCGGTCAACGTGGCGAGCGCCCTGGCGATCGCCGGCAAGCGAGTGCTGCTGGTGGGAGCCGACATGCGGCGTCCCGCCCTGCACAACGTCTTCGGTCTACAGCAGGGGGAGGGCCTCAGCGAGTTCCTGGCAGAACAGACGAGCGACGCCCCGGTCGCGGAGACCAACATCGCCAGCCTGCAACTGGTACAGAGCGGGCGCATCCCGCCGAACCCTTCCGAACTGCTCGGCGCTGCCCGGTTCGCGGAGGGCTTGGTGGCGTGGCGCGCAGCCTATGACCACATCATCTTCGACACAACGCCGGTCCTCGGGGTGACGGACGCGCTGGTCTTGGCGCAGCAGGTGGGGCGGGCACTGGTGGTGGTGCGGGCCGGTCGGACCACGGACAGAGTACTGCGGCGCGCCGTTGAGCACCTGCGAAGCGCGGGGGTGGATGTGCTCGGGGTGATCCTCAACGGTCACCGTGCGCCGAGTGAGGCATACGGCACGTACGCCTATGCCTACCCCAGCTTCCAGGCGGAGCGCTAAGGCATGGCGGTCGACGAACCCGCCGTGCTGGCGCTCGCGCTGCGGGTGGCCCTGGTGCATGATTCATTCACGCAGTGGGGTGGGGCGGAGCGCGTCGCGGCGGTGATGCACCGTATGTTCCCGGCCGCGCCGATCTTCACGTTGGCGGTGGATCCGCGGATCCTGCCCGAGGACATGCGCGGTGCGGACTTCCGGCCCAGCTTCCTGCAGGGCCTGCCGGGCATGCCGGACTTGGCGGCATACCGGCGGTATCTGCCGATATTGCCGCTCGGAGCGGGCTCCCTTCGGCTGCGGGACTTTGACCTCGTTATCAGTTCCTCGAGTTCATTCGCCCACGGTGCCGGTGTCCCAGGCGACAGGCATTTGGCCTATATCCACAATACGATGCGCTTTGCATGGGACTACGAGGACTACATCGCTGGGCTGGAGTGGCCGGCTTCGGTCAAGGCGTTGGGTCGCTCGGGCGCGGGCCTCCTTCGGGCATGGGACCGGCGCGCGGGGCGCCGACCCGTGCACTTATTGGCGAACTCGACCGCCGTGGCGCAGCGGATCGAGGCCCGCTGGGGGCGGCGCGCCGACGTGGTCCCGCCGCCGGTGGACCTGGAAGGGATCCAATCGGGGCCCGACCAGGGAAGGCGCCACTTCTGTGTCGTCACTCGGCTGATCCCCTACAAGCGCGTGGATCTGGCCATCGCAGCCGCGAATCTCGGGGGTGAGCCGCTGGTCGTCGTGGGGGAGGGGGTGGACCTTCCCCGGCTGCGTGCCCTCGCCGGGCCGACGGTCTCCTTTGCCGGGGCCTTGCCCGAGGCGGAGAAGCGCGCGGTCGTTGCCGGGGCGATCGCCATGATCGTCCCAGGGATCGAGGACTTCGGGATGGCCCCGGTCGAGGCGAACGCCGCGGGGACACCGGTGGTTGCCGTTGCGGGCGGCGGGGTGCTCGACTCGCAGGTGGATGGGGTGACGGCGGTATTGGTGCGAGAGCAGACACCCGCATCGCTCCTCGCTGGCATGCGGTTGGCCCGCACCCGCGCGTGGGATCGGGCGCGCATCGCAGGGGTCGCCTCGGGCTTTGGGGTGCCGGCCTTCCGCCGGCGGCTGTTGGCTGCGGTGCGAGTCACCCTGGATTCGCGCGTGGCTGCCTTCGGGACGCCTTGATCGCTTCAGGGTGTACCATGTGGATCGGTACGTCGCCCACAAGGAGATGTCCATGGCAGAGTCTGCACCGGCGGTCCGACCAGACGTGGCACCGCGGCGGGGCGTCGTCGCCCCGGCGGAGCGCCGTCGCCCGAGAACCATGGGCGAGTGGTTTCGGGCCGTGGCGGCGACCAACATCGTCGTGCTTGTGCTCAACCTCTTCACCGGGATCGTCGCGGCGCGGGTCATGGGACCGGCGGGCAAGGGCGTCTTCAACGCGGTGAACGTCTGGACTAACGTATTTTCGGGTCTGGCGGGCATGGGGCTCGGTGCGGCATTCATCTCGGCTTACACCAAGTCGGCCCCGGAGGACCGTCCTCGCCTGGCGCGGGCGGCATTGGTGCTGGCCTGCTGGTGGGGCCTGGCGGGAACGGTCGCGGTATACCTCCTCGAGCCACACCTCATCGGGCACTTGGCGCCGCGCGCCGCGGCTTGGGCGCGGCTCAGCAGCCCCCTTGTGGCGATCTACGTCATTGCGGGTGTGGGCGGGACCTACCTGTCCGTGGAGAGGCGTTTCGGCACGCTGAACTGGTTGGGCTTCGGGCGCAATCTGCTGTACGCCGTGGCCGTGGGTAGTCTGGCGTTGTGGGGGCTGCTGACCCCCTATACCCAACTCGTGGCGAGTTGGGTGCTACTCGTCGCGGGGAGCGTTCTCACCTTCGTGGTCGGCATCCGTGCCCTCCCTCTACGCGCGGGGTGGGTGCGTCTGCGCGATCTGCTGGATCTATCCGCCCTGGGCTTCCGCTACTATGCGCTGAGCCTCCTCGGCATGTTCAATTCGCAACTCGATCAGATGATCTCCTCTGCCTGGCTGTCGGCGCGGGACATGGGCCTCTACGCCGTCGCGATCTCGAGCCTCTCGGTCGTCGGATCGCTGCAGGGGGCCTTGGGCACGGTCATGTTCCCCATGATGGCCGGGGATTCGCGCGAGGCGGTGATCGAGCGTACGATGCGCGTCTCGCGGCGCATGGCCCCACTATTTGCGATCTCGGTTGGACTGGTCTGCGCCAGTGCGTGGCCTATTCTGTTCCTGCTGTATGGACGTGCCTACCTGCCGGCAGTGCGCGTCGTTCTGCTCATCTCCCCGACCGCCGCCTTCGTGGGGGCCATCACCGTTTTCTACCAGGCGTTCTATGCGCTGCGCTGGTTCGCCGGGCCCACCCTTGGCGAGGGTATGGGTGCCACGAGCGGGGCGTTGCTCCTATGGCTGCTCATCCCGCGCTGGGGACTTGCCGGTGCGGCGGTCGCCGCGACCGTATCCTACGCCCTCGACCTTGGGGTCGTGGTCTGGTACTGGTGCCGTGTCAGTGGGACGCGCCCGGGCGACCTGTGGCCAAGGGGCGAGGATGTGCGTTTCCTCTACCACGAGTTGCGTCGCGTGCTGGTGCTCTCGCGGATTCTCAAGGGCGTGATCGCATGAAGGTGTGCCTGCTGGTCGGGTCAGGGAATCCATCCTTCGGGGGCGTGGAGCGGCACGTCATCCAGGTGGCCAATGGGGTGGTGGACCACGGCCACTCCGCCTTCCTCGTCATGGGGCACCCCTGTCCGATCGACGCGGAGCACGGCCTTCGCCCTGGGGTGGTGGTCCACCGAGTCCCCGTTCCGGACGGTCGGTCTTTTCCGGCGTTTGCGCGGGCGGCGCTTCGATGCATCCAACACGAGGGACCGTCCGTCGTCCACAGCCACCTCACCTACGGCCTGGGAGTGGGGGCCTGGGCGCGAACGCTGAAGGGCCACCCGCTGGTCCACACCGAGCACTTCCTCGTTCGCAAGTCCGGGGACGAGGGATTGCGAGGCCGGATCGGCGCGGTGCTGCGCGGCCGGGCCGACGCCCTCATCTTCGTCAGCCGGATGGTGCTGGACGGGTGCGCGGTGGCCGGGGACCGGCCGACCAGGCACGTCATCTACAACGGAGCAGATCCGATAGATCCCCCCCCAACGTGGCATCCGTCGCGGCGGTTGGTCTATCTGGGGCGGCTGGACGCGGACAAGCGTGTCGCGGTGGCACTGGATGCCATCCGCCTGCTCAGCGGCGAGGGGTACGTCCTCGACGTGGTCGGCACCGGCTTGGAGGAGAAGGCCCTGCAGGGCGCCGCCGGAGACCTTGTGACATCCGGCGTGGTGCGCTTCCACGGTTGGCAGCGGGATGTGGGCCGGTTCCTGGAAGGGGCCGGAGCCCTCCTGCTGCCGGCCCGTGAGGGGTTGGGCTATTCCGCCATCGAGGCGGCGGCCTACGGCGTACCCGTCGTGGCGCCCGCGGCCTCGGGCGCCGCCGAGGTGGTGGAGCGGAGCGGCCGCGGGGCCCTCGTCGACGATGACGGGCGACCGGAGGCCTGGGCCAATGCGGTTCGAGGGTTGGCGTGGTTGCCGGAGACCCGGGTCGAGTTCCCTACGATCTTACAGCGCGCGCACATGGTAGAGGAGACGATCCGCGTGTACCGAGGCCTCTGGGACCGCCACCCGCGTACCGCGTGACCGGCTAGACGATGTCGAGGAAAACCGGGGAGGGGGAACCGCGCATTGGCGGGCTGGGGGGATGTGACGCTCGTGGTGATCGCGCAGAACGAGGACCGGAACATCGCCGCCTGCCTCGACAGCGCGGGGCGCTGTGGCCGCCGCCTGGTGGTGGATAGCGGCAGCCGTGACCGCACCGTATCCATCGCCAGGGATCTCGGCGCGGAAGTGGTGCACCATGCCTGGCCGGGATACTCCGAGCAATATAACTTCGCCTTCGGGCTGGTCCGTACCCCGTGGACGCTGCTGCTGGATGCGGACGAGCGGGTGAGCCCCGAACTGGATGCGGAGATCGGCACGTGCCTGGGCGCCTCGGACGTGGAAGCGTGGGACGCCCCACGCGCCAACTACTTCTGCGGCCAGTGGATGCGGTACGGGGGCTGGTATCCCGACTATCAGACACGCCTCTTCCGTACGGGAGCGGCCCGCTACGAACTGCGGGCGGTGCACTCGCGCATCATCGTCTCGGGGGCCCGCGGGCGGCTACGGGGGAACATCTTGCACTACAGCTACGACTCCGTTGAGGACTGGGTGCGCAAGATCAACCGCTACACGACGCTGGAAGTCCGGAACAAGGACCTCGATTTTGGCGACGTCCGGGATGAATGGGCCGGTTATGATTTCAAAATGCGCGTCAAGTATCTCCTTCGGCGGGCACCCGGCCGCTCTCTCATGCGATTTGTGTGGATGTATCTTCTCAAACAGGGCTTTCGCGACGGGCGCCGTGGCTTGGCGCTGGCAACCCTGTCCGCATTCTACGAGTACCTGGCACAGGTGAAGTATGACGAGACGCATATGTGGACCGTGGCGGCGCCCGACCGCCCCGCCGGGGCCGATGCAAAGTGAGCGAGGTCACGCTATCGGTGGTCATACCCGCCTTCAACGCCGGGACCACACTCCCGCGGCTCCTGTCGAGCCTCGCCGACGGCTCCGACGGTCCCGACGAAGTGATCGTCGTGGATGACGGATCCGAAATCTTTACGCCCCTCCGCCAGGAGGGGCTGCCGCTGCGGTGGCTCCGCTTGGACCATCAAGGGCCCATTGCTGCACGGAATGCGGGCTGGCGCGATGCCTCTGGTCAGTGGATCGTCTTCCTGGACAGCGACTGCAGCGTGGACCCAGGGTGGTGTGCGGCCTACCGCTGCGCGATGGCTGAACACCAGGAGGCGGGGGTGCTTGAGGGACCTCTGCAGGAGACGTTCCGGTACGGCTTCTTCCGCCACTGGGCGGAGAATCTCCGGCCCGGGCGTTTCCCCACCGCGAACGTGGCATACCGGCGGGATGTGCTTGAAGCGATCGGCGGTCTGGACCCAATGTTCCGATGGGGGCGCTTCTACTTCCGAGAGGATTCGGACCTCGCCCTGCGTGCTCTGCGCCACGGGCGCGCCGTCTGGGTGGCCGGCGCGCTGGCACGGCATCACGGCAGGCCTATTCGCTTCGGCCGGAAATTGCAAGAGGCATGCCGCTATGCCTTGGATCCGGGCATGGTGTTGCGCCACGGATGGCGGGGAGTTGGGGTGGATGGAGTGCGCTTTGGGCCGCTGCGTCTACCGGCTCCCAGGCAGACGAGCGCAGTGCTCGTGACGGCGTTGTGGCTCGGTGCCGTATTCTGGCGGCCGCTGCTGGCCGTCGCGGCCGTCGCGGCGATATGTCGCGCCGCGTTTGTCTTCAGCCGCGAAGGGGTACTGTGGCGCGAGGTCCCCCTGGCGATGGCCGAACAACTCCTCGAACCGGTTGTACTTTGCGCGGCGCTCGTGCTCGGGGCCATCCGTCTCGGCACCCTGCGCTGGGGGAGGTACTCCAAGGCACATGTGGGATGATCGGCTTGCGTCCCTGCGCGGGGGGATTGCCGCCGGGTTGGCGGTGCTCGTGGGCGTCTTCCTCGGCTGGCTGGTCATCGCCGGCCATCGCTCGCTGCTGCTGCTCGCCGTCGGTGCCCTGTCCGTCGTCGCCGCCCTGGCCGTGCCGCTCGGAGCGGCGACACAGGCCTTCGCCTTTGTCACCCAAGCTTTTCCCAAGGCAGGGCGCTTCGAGCACGGCATTCCGATCGATGTGGGCGTGGTATTGAGCGTGCTCGTTCTGGCGCGCTGGGGGTACATGGCCCTGACCAGGACCGCGTTCGCCCACGTCCGTCCGCAGGGCAGGTTTCCGTCATTGATGCTGGCGTGGCTGGCGTGGCTGGGCTTCGAATTCCTGGTTGGCGTCATTCAACACAACCACCTCGGCACGATGATCGTGGAGGGGGCTGCTCTGGGGGCAGCCCCCCTGACGGGGTATTGGATCGCATCCCTGCCGGATGCGCTTGCACTCCGCGTGCTACGGATTTCGCGCTTCGCCTTGGTCTTCATCATTTGCTTCGTGTTTGTTCAGGCGTTGCTGCACGGTCATCACACGGCCATTTCGGGATTGACAGTGGAGGCCGGGAACGGGCAGAGCGGGTATGAGGCGCTGTATGCCCGCAACAACGCGACGAACGTCGGCTTGAAGATGGTGGCCACTTACCAGAACGGCAATCTCTTGGGGGCCTATCTAGCTCTGGCATCCCCGCTGGTGATGCTCATTGAGAATCGTCGCTGGCGGATCATCATCTTTGCCGCCGCTCTCTTTGCGACGCTGCTGACGCTGTCCCGAGGTGCGTGGATCTCCACGATGGCTTCATTCTTCATATTGGCCGTCCTGTCGCGAGTGGATCGGTGGCCGGCCTACGTCATTACGGTCGCTGCTCCCCTGGTGCTGTTGAGTAGCCGCTTCAGCCGCCGTCTGGGGCACTCCCTTTCCACACTGTCCGGCCGAACGCAGCAGTATCACCTGCTGTGGGTCGGAATGAGCAGCCACATCAGCGCGGGCAAGCTATTACACTGGATTGTCGGTTGGGGGCTTGCCGGTGGACCCCACATGCCCGGCGGCGGGGTCCTCACGTCCCTCGACTCGTCCCTGGCATGGATGTACCTCTGCACCGGCTTCGTCGGTATGGCCCTCTATGGTCTGCTGATATGGATGGTCGCGGGATCTGCTACCGGCAATCGAATGGGACGAATCTTGCTGGCTGGAATGCTGGGCACGATGGTATTCCAGTCCATCGACGGACAGCTGTTTTACGTGCCCACGGCGTGGAATTTTTGGCTCTTTGCGGGATTGGCTCTGGCCAGTGCCCGCATTGCCACGGGTGCATCGGAACGCTAGGTTGGATATGCGTCCGTTCGCAGGGCCAACTGCCAGGCTTCAATCGAGCCCCTGGAGACTAGACGGGGGCGCAATCCCTTGCTGGGGAATGTCGGGGGGCCTTTGCAGTGGAATCTAGTGCGGGTGGTTATGACGCTGCGCAAGGTGCAGGGAGAGGTCCTCTCTCCATTCTCGTCGTGGTGCTCTCTAGAGTGGTGGGGCGGGGTGGCCGGGAAACGGTGATATCTCGCGTGCTCGCGCAGCTCTTACGGCAAGGGGACAGAGCCGCGTTGGCGCTTCTGGACCATGCAGAAGACTCCAGTTGGGAGGCCGGATTGCCTTCCCTTGTGCGGGTTGCCGGCATAGATCCTGATGGTGCTCTAAAGCGGCAGCTTGGGGCGACCGTCAGATTTGTCCGGAATGCGATTCGCGACTTCCGGCCAGATGCTGTACTCGTGACGGAGCCCGTGGGCTCCTTTGTGGCGCGTCTGGCGAGTCTCGGCACGGGCCATCGGCCCCTAGTTCTGTCGTGGTGTCATATCGATGTGAGGTTGCTTCGCCATAAGTGGGCTATGCGCATGTGTGATGGGCACCTCGCCATCAGCAATGGCATCGCTATGCAGTTGCGAAAGCGATGGCCTCAGCCCGTGGCTGTCATCTACAATCCCTTTGATTCGGATGGTGACGTCCAGCAGTGTTCTCGTCCCGTGAAGGGTGATGATGTGCGGTTATTATTCATCGGTCGTTTGCACGAGCAGAAGCGGGTGGATCGCATCTTGGTCGCGTTGTCTCGCGTTACGTGCACGAACTGGCAGTTGCAGGTGATCGGAGACGGACCCGAGCGAGCGGCGTTGGAGTCACTGGCATCGCGTCTGAACCTTACGTCCCGAATCGAATGGGCAGGCTGGGCACAGCAGCCTTGGATCCAAGTGCGCTCCGCTTCATTGCTGCTCTTTACGTCCATGATCGAGGGATTCAGTGTTCTGATGGTGGAGGCATTGGCGCGAGGCGTGCCCATGGCTGCGATGGACTGTGATTTCGGGCCGCGTGAGGTGATTCAGGAGGGACGAAACGGCTGGTTGCTACCTGACGGCGACAGTGATTCTCTTGCGCACCTCATTGACGACATTTGTGCTGGAAAAGTCCCATTGCCCTCGGTGGAGGAGGTGGTCGCAACATCCGAGCGGTTTCGCGCCACGGAGGTGGTCTCTGATTTGTGCAGAGCAGTGCGAGATATGTGCTCACAGAAGCGGCCGTTAGGTCCTTTGCCCTGATCCCCTTGAGACTCTTCTGCGCAAAGTCGAGCCCCATCGTCTTGGGAGAGGCGCGTTAAGAAGAGTTGCCTTGGGGTGGGGAAGGATCAGAGTTCGGCTCATTTGCGATCCGGGACCGCAACCACTTGTGTTCCAAGGGGTTGCCAGTTGGAGGTAAAGTGTGCACGCTGTTGGCCCAAATCTACTATCCTCAGTACTCCACGAGCGACGGCGGCCCCATGGCTTGTAGTTCCACCGCGACGCGTGCACAATGGCCTCGACCCCTCTGGCGCCAAATGAGCCTGAGGATACGCGCCGTGTAATAACCAGGCGCGGTTCTCGCAGGGGGACATGCTGTTTGGCCGCGCGCAGGCTCCGGCTCATTCGCCGTTGAGGTGACGAGCACCGATGGAGTTCCTGCGATGTCTAAGGAGGCGGCCACGATGGCAATCGGATGTGACATCCTGTGCTTCTCGTATCTCGCACCGCCTGCGCTTACCGCTGAGGCCATCGTTGCGGGCAAGCACTTGTCGTTAGCGTCTCACTTCTTCGATATAACGCTTGTTACATCGGCGAAGGCGCCAGAGCGCGAGGACCCCATGTTGGCGGATTATACGGCGTCGCTATCGGTAAGACGGGTCTGGAATCTACGCACATATCACGATATTGTGTGGCGTGCATGCTGGAGATTACAAGGTCGAGAGGACGAAGGGTGGTCCCGTCTAGCCTCACAGGAATGTTCCGATGCCCGCGTCGTCTGGAGTCGCTCGACCCCAGCTGCAAGTCACATTGCAGCGATGTATTGGCGAGAACGCCATCGCAGGTCCGACGCTCGTTGGGTAGCGCAGTTCAGCGATCCTTGGGCTGCACACAGTCGATCAAGGCTTCCTAGACGTGTTGAGCGCATGCGACGCCTCCAAGAGGCTCAGGTGTGCCAACAAGCTGATGCGTTAGTGTTTCCGTGCGGAGAAATGGAGTCTCTGTACGTCGCGCGGTATCCAGAAATTTCTGGAAAGACGCATGTTATCCCTCATTCCATCGATCCGTCCGGTTATGGGGAGCCTCGTCCTCGAACGGAGCGGCGCCCACAACTAGCTTACGTCGGTAGTCTATACACAGGGCATACACTGGAAGTCATGATGCAATGTTGCTCTGGACTTGATGTGGATTTGAAGATAGTTGGCGGCGTCTCCCTGTCCGAGATGGATATGCGTCGGCACAAACCGCTGAATGTTATTGCGACCGGACCCCTGCCATACCGTGAGAGTCTCCACGCCATGGCGAGTTCAGACTTGCTATTGTTTGTCGACCCCGAGTTGGACCGTCCAGCGCAGCATGTTGCGAGCCCCTTCTTATCCACCAAACTGATCGACTATCTGGGCTCACGAGTGCCGATCGCTGGGATTGTTAGAAATGGTAGTTCATCGGAGAGGATACTGTCGCAGTACGGGTTTCCTATTGCTGACGTGAGCGGCGCAGCGCAGTTGCTTAAGGGCGCACTTAGGGACTCGAATCAACTCCGAGATCAGGCTCGATCAAATGATTACTCTCCATTTGAGCCTCCCGCGGTGGCTAGAGCATTGAGGAGTATGTTTGAACAGCTAGGGCTGACTGCCCGTGTGGGGAGCGAGTTCGGAAGGCGGTAGATCATGCAGTGAAGCGTGGGAGCCTATAGTGGAGTGTTGGTGCTGGGGGGGAGATCTTAGATGGCAGTGTCGCGGCGCATGGGCCACTGCCAAAACCTGCGAAGCCTTGGGAAAGAAGGGGCTGTCGGAGCTAGGGTAGACACAGCAGTTACAGGAGGCCAAAATCCGGGCAGGCTGTGGAGAGCATAGATTCAAGTCATTTGCCCTGCACCATCCTGAAGTACCCTGGGAATAACAGTTGTCAACCGCCTTTGGTTGCGCAAACAGGTCATGATCTCACGGACTTCCCCAACTGCAAGAATGTCGGGAATTGCAATGATCGGGTGTCAGAGTATCGACGACAATGCCGCGTATAGCGAAATGTTCACGGGACCTTGTGCCCGAGCCGCTTCGTCCAGGGCGGGATGCACTTTTGCGGGGCGAAAATGGAATGTGTATCCACATCGTGTCATGCCGTCAGGCGGCGGCTTCCTGACGCAGGGTGGCTACGGGCGGGCGCCTGAGGCCGGGACGGGTGCGGAAGAAGGCTTTCCAGCGGAAAGGGAGAGAGGTAGGCAACGCAGGTTGAGGATGGCTTGGGCCCCGCGTCGGCACCAGCGTTTGCCGGCGCCCTTGGTCCGCTGGCAGACCACGGTGCTGCAGCTGGCCTCCACGATACCCGAGGCGATCGGCCAAGCCATGGGCGGCAAAAGCGAGATAGTCCACGCGTCCCGCGGCGGTACGGGTGCGGAAGTACTCTTTGACCTTGGCGAAGGCCGTGCTGGCCTCAGGGGCCTTGGGGCGAAGGAGGTCGAATGCGGTAAGGAAGGGTGCCGGTCCCTGTTCCTTGAGAGCGATACAGAGAGGCTCGGCTCAGGCGTGAGCATCGAAGGTACCGGCACCGAACACCGCTCCAGCCACGTCCCAGACATGCTGGCTGGCATGGATGTAATTCCAATACCGGTGAATTAGCTAGGGAAGCATAGCGCGTAGACGAAAAGCCGCGTGAAATGGGCTAGCTAGTGGGGCGTCCATGAAGTGTTGGCGGGGTGTGACCGATCGCTCACGGTGGAGCGATGGGAACGGGTGAGCGGGGGTGGCCAGGGAGGGTTATCGCGAGGCGGGGGGGGGAGGGAGGGACATCGGGCGGGGGGAGGCCGGCTGGGGGGGGGGGGGAC
>Ga0080006_1166741_pt1 | contig 32701 bp, 32 predicted proteins | sample RS3BMetagenome_FD_69209 | JGI IMG/M metagenome (GOLD analysis project Ga0080006, IMG submission 69209) | Ferric oxide microbial mat and aquatic microbial communities from Rainbow Spring, Yellowstone National Park, USA - RS3B (SPADES... ...
TTTTAGTTTTTTTATTTACTTTATCCCACTTAGACCTTGTTCTGTAAGCGTAATAATTGTTACCTACCTTTCTGATATAAACGCCTCTTGTTTTAAATTTTTTTGCCCAATCGGGGATGTTATTATTATTATTATACATGTAATATACATATACATATCAAATCTATAAATGTTTCTGTTAAATATTTAATATCAATACCAGTAAAAAATAATGATTTTAATAATGCTCTAAAAATGTTATAACCTATAGTGTAAAATAGACGGAGTTAAGGTTTAATGTGAAAATTATGTTCAATTAAGCCAAGCAATATTCTTAAGCCCTAAATTTTATATTTTCAACAAATCAAGTAGAATCCTTTATATGGAATACTTATCTATATTAAATTGAGTGTGGTTTTTATGGGCAAGGCAACAGACCAGCTTAAAGAGGAGCATGAAATAATATCTGAAAGTTTTAATGTCTTGAATACGATTTGCGAAAAACTATCTTCTAATGCAAAAGTTGATTATTCTGATGTTGATAAACTTTTGAATTTTATTTCAATATATGTTGATAAATGCCATCATGGAAAGGAAGAAAAATATCTATTTCCTTTAATGGGAAAGGCAGATGAATCCTTAAAATCTGGCCCAATAAATGCAATGTTAGATGAACACAATGCAGCAAGGGAATATATAAAAACAATGAAAAACGCATTGGAATCCATAAAATTTGGAAAAAAGGAAGAAAAGACCTTTTCAGACACAGGATATTACTACACCCATTTAATGGGGCAGCACATACTAAAGGAGAACAATGTCCTTTTCAATATTGCAGATCAGCTATTCGATGAAGAGGTCCAAACAGAAATGTTAGAGGCATTTGAAAGTTTTGAAAGAACTGAACTACAAGGCCAACACGAAAAATTAGAAAAAGAACTTGAAACTTTAATTGAAAAATATGGCAAATGATCTCAATACACCTTTATGTTTTAATGTACGATAGTTTACCTATGATGGCACATGAAGCATATATACTACACATTACACAAAAAGACCCAAGTAACATACACAACTACAGTAAAAATAAAATATCGTATTTATGCCCAACAGTCTATGATTGCAATGGTGTTGTTTACAAATTATTGGGCAATAGCACGAAGAGAAAAAATGTGTGTGCCAAACTTCTATGCAAAAAAATGCTTTAGAAAATGAAATATAATGTTTAAAGCAATGTTGCTTTATAATTGGTTATACAATCAATGCAGATAATATCGCATCAACATCCTCCAAAAGGTTGATTTGCATGAGCTATTTTAGGATATGAGGGAATTGAGGATATCTCCAAGGTTAGGATATGCAAAGAGTGAGAATAACACCAAAAGGTGAAGGATATCATGATCAACAAAAATCAAAACATGAATAGCAATAAAATAGAAGTGCAATCAATCAAGTTTTCAAAATTTGCATTGAAGGCAGAAGCCTTTGGCGTTGGGTTATACGAAGGGATACTCCCATATGTTAATAGCTATTGGAAAGATTATCTTTTACATTATATACCTATTGAAAAAGGCCACTGGAAATTATGGGAAGCCCTAACAACAGAAAAAGGCATTGCAAACAAATCGTATATTCAAGGCAAGAAAACAGCAAAAATATTGGCAAAAATCCTTGGGAAAAAATGTTATGTAATCATATTGCTTGTTGAAAAATTTGCAGTTAAAGGATATAGCCATGAGCTTAAAAAAGAATCCCTAAATGATCAAACAAAAAACGTAATATCAATAATTTTAGGCCAAGAAATAGAAATGGAACTGAAAGCGAGAACTTCCAAAAATAAAAAATAAAAAGTTTAAAGCAGTTTTTGTCCTGGCTCCCATTCCACTGGGCAAAGTCCACCAGTTTGCAATGCTTCCAGCACCCTCAAGGTTTCGGAAACACTTCTACCTACATTCATGGAAGACACAACATAGTACCTCAACACACCTTCAGGGTCTATAATGAATGTCCCCCTGTATGCAGCACCACTTTTGTCGTCATAAACACCGTAGTCCTTGCTTATCCTGTGTGTTACATCAGCAATAACTGGATACTTAACTTGGGGAAGGTCCTTTTCCATCCAAGCCTTATGGGAGTAATAGCTATCTGTGCTCGCTGCTATAATTTTTGCATTTATCTTTTCGAATTCACCTGACCTTTTTGCGAATTCCCTCAGTTCTGTTGGGCATACGAAGGTAAAGTCTCTTGGGTAAAAGAAAAATACTACCCATTTGCCTCTGTAATCCCTCAACGAAACTTTCTTGGCTTTGTCTTCTCCTGCAATGTATGCATCTTCTTCAAATTCTGGCGCTTTTTCATCTAACTTAACCATTTTTCTCACCTTTTTTTTGGCATGATTCACAAATGCCTGTGATAACGATAGAGAAAGAATTGAATTCTTTCTCAGGATGTTTTTTTGTTATTTCCTCAGTAAAAGCTTTTCTAACCTCTGGTACATAAATGTCATATATATTATGGCATACCGTGCATACAAAATGTTCATGCACATCATGGACAGCGTTGCTATCAAAAATTTCAACTTCGTTTATAACAAAAGACATGATCATCCCTTTTTCAACAAGGTGCCTAAGAACTTTGTAAACAGTAGCTTTTGTAATTCTAGGCAGGGTTGATTTTACATTATCATATACTTGGGAGGCAGTAAAATGCCCTTTATGCTCCATCATGAAATTGTATATTATCTGCCTCTGGTTTGTATTAATCTCTTTTTTGTTAAACATCAATGTTAGATAATACTTAGTATTATTTAATATTTTTGATGATTTAATAACAATTACTAACCATAAAAGCAAACCTCACTTTTTAGAGAACAATGAGGTTAACAAAATCAGAAGGGATACCATTGAAGATGCAAAAAAAGCTAAAAAATATGCATGGCTATTTGGCAAGAGCAATGGTATGGCATTAATATTAAAATGATAATAATAAATATATGAAGTTAAGATATATCCTGATATTGTGCCACCAACAACACCTCCTGCAGTTCTAGCTATCATATTTATCCCTGTTGATGAGGAAACAATGTCTTTAGAAACAGATGTTGTAAGCAAGTTAATTGAGGCAACGAGGTCTATTGCCAAGCCAGCAGATATAAACAATTCCCAAGCTATTATTACTAATAAAAAGCCATTAAACAAACTTATGCCCAAGTATCCAACAAATATTAATAATGCTCCTAATACCAAAAAGGTCCGTTTACGTATTTTATTCAATTTCATGCCAACGATAGGAGAAACCAACAACATAATCAATGAGTACGGCAAAATTACAAGGCCAGCTTGTATATAATTTAGATTAAATGAATATTGCCCTGGGTTAGTAAGCTTCAAAACTACCGGCTGGTAGAATTCAAATTGAACTACACCAATAAAAAAAGCTGTAAGGTTTGCTATCATTACCTCCCTGTTTTTCAATATCTTAAGGTCAACAATAGGATTTTCTGTAATCCATTCAATCAAAATAAACAAAACAAATATGATCAAAGAGATAAACAAATAAGTAACAGCAATATTTATCTTAAGAGACAAACCATATACGAAAAAAAATAAAGAAAGCCCTAGTGTTGCAATGCCTGGGGCATCAAGTTTTACCTCATTATTTGGAGCATCTTTTGGTATGAAAATAACAACCAAAATAAAATCAAGCAATACAAACGGTATTATCGTATGGTATGACCATTGCCAATTGGAGATAAAATCTATAAAAGCACCTCCGATTATCCCTATGCTTGCACCCAGTGCAAACATAGAACTCAACACACCTTGTGCCATGCCTACCTTTTTTTTATCAAATTGGTCTGATATTATAGCATAAGATATAGGGAAAACACCTGCACCTATTCCCTGTATACCTCTCAAAATAATAAGGTTAGTGTAAATTGTTTGGAAGCCACTTAATGACACAGATACCAAATAAACAAACAAAGATAACATCAAAATATTTTTTTTGCCATATTTTTCACCCATCTTTGCTAAAAGTGCCATTGTAGTAGTGGCAACTAAAAGGTAAGAAGTAATAATCCATGCTAAACTAGATGAAGTTATAGTGTAATTCAATTCAGCTAATATTTGTGGCAATGCAGGTATCATCATAGCTTCTGTGTACATTACTAAAAAGGCTGTAAAGCTCAAGGTAAGAAGCAATCTTTTCTCATATGGGTTCATAAAATATCAACAACCCATCCAATACTTAAGTATTTCTACAGCAATGGCTCAGATGGAGATTCTAAGGCACAGAATGATATTTAAAAGGAATCAATACTTTTAATACACATCTTTTAAATGTTATTACTCCATTTCGGAAGTGGGAGTATAATCATTTATCACAATCAGCAGAAAACAAAGAAAGTGTTAAATATTGTTAATGTTTAAATAAAAAAGAATATAGATGTTAGAAAATGTAATGGATTGGTTGATACTAATAGTTGTGGTATTGTTGTTGTTCGGTGGTGCAAAGAAAATACCTGAGTTTGCAAAATCCCTAGGAAGAGCAATGGGGGAGTTCAAAAAAGGGCAAATGGAAGTGGAAGAAGAGATCAAAAAAAGTTTGGATTCCAACACTAAAGATGCCAATACAAAGAGCAAGTAAAATCCCACAGTTCTAATCTTTAATAATCTTTAAGTTGGTATTAATGGAGCTGAAAGACCTTGTTGCAAATTATAAATTGTTAGTAGCTACTCTAAGGAATGTATTATCTGTTTTCTTTATATTCTTTGTTTTCGTTATTTTTTTTACTTACAAAGAATTCAAAATAAGTAATTTTTCAATATATTATCCATATCCTGATTTTTTTCACAGTATATCTATATCATTTTTTTTATTTATAAAAAATGCCACTTTGCCTCATGGTTTACTATTGATAAACGTCAACCCTTTTGATCTTATATACGTCGATGTATATTCTGCACTCGCTTTATCGATTATACTTTCCCTCCCTTTTACTATGTACTTTGCGATATCTTACATATCTCCAGCACTATACAAAAAAGAGAAAAAAGCAATTTTATATATGATATTGCCCTCTATCATTTTGTTTTTACTAGGTGCATTATTTGCTTTTTATATTATCCTCCCCCTGCTTTTTAAAGTGGTTATTGTATTTGCAACTAATTTTAATGTTGAACCAACGATGAGTGTACTAGGATTCTTTTCTTTGGTTGTAAAAATAATACTGTTAACAGGGCTATCGTTTGAAATGCCAGTTGTTATTGTATTTTTATCTTACATAAATCTCGTAAGCCCTGATACATGGCTCAAAAATTGGAGATATGCAGTAGTTGTATCTTTCTTTATAGCTTTGCTAGTATCCCCAGGGGCAACAGGGGGGCTTATTGAAACAATCATAGGAATAACGCTTTCTACTTTATATTTTGCAGGTGCAATAATCTCTAAATTTGTTTACAAAAATCAAGAAATTGAAAAAAAATAAAATTTCAATAAATTGTAAATAAAAATTTATTTTATATTAGAAATAAACGATGCTAACTCTTTAGTTTTACGTATACTATTTGATGCAATAAGGTCATATCGTTCAAAATCAGTCTGTAACCTATATAAATTAAAAATTCCACCTTTAAACTGGTTTTGAAAAAAAGGCATGTTTAACAACAACTCCTTAGCACTCGGCATTAAAGTATCAGATGGCAAAAATTTAGCAACTATGTTAAAGTTTTGTATGTTATCTATTTTATTTAATATTAATTTATAATACAAATTTTTTCCGTAAATGGATGAAAATAATGAAGGCGTCCCCATAATATGAGGTACATTGTACCATAAACCAGGAAAGCCAGCTTTAACACCGTTTTTGCTAAGAATAACATCAGATAACAAAACTAATTCAAAACCAGCATCAAACACATTGCCATTGATAATACTAACAACAGTTTTAGGTATTGACAAAAGAGTGGTAGCTATGCTATGCCCCAAATTTAACAATTCTTGGAATTCCTCTTTTTTATCAAATTTGCTACATGAAAAGTCAAATCCTGTAGAGAACACATATTTGGTTCCTGTTATAACTATGGCATCTATATTTTTATCAGTTATTCCTATGCTAAGTGCCCCTAAAAGCTCTGATAACAATTCTAAATCCAAAACATTGTTGGCACCGTTATCAAAGGCTAAAATGCCTATATGGTCTTCTGCCCAAAATTGCAATTTATTGAAATTTTTATACATAGGCTACCTTCTACCAAAAAAAACATATAAATAAAAGTTTTCAGCGGTGAGTATACACTCAGCCCCTAAATACACTCCAAATATTTCATAATTCGAAATAGAATCACCGTAAAATAATATACCAAGAGCAATAACCTGCAATATGAATATGACAAAACTCAATAACCTCACATTTTTTGATGTACTCACAGGCAATTCCATGACATCATGCCTCCTTTTTAATAGACCTTCTAAGTGAATCTACTTTTTTTATGTATTCAAAAAGCAAATCCGATGTAAAAGCCGTTAAACCTATAAAAACTCCAACCATTAATAAATATACCAATCTATCATTAGTTATAAACATAATTGAAAAATTATAAATCTCTCCTATGAAAAAAGTATCAAGAAATACCAAAAAAGTGAAAAACAAAAACAAAATTAAAGCAGGATGGTTTTCCATTTCAAACACCTCGTGATGCCTTGTTTTTCACTTTACCTTTATTCTTATACATATAGTAATACGAATAGGTAATAACTCCTGTATAAATAGCAATACCAAAACTGATAAGTGCCCATTCTGCCAATGGTATTAGTACACCTGGCTGTATATACGCCCAGCTAGTAAACAAGATCAAATATTGAAGGAATATAATCCCAATGGCAACAAATATCGGCCTATCCCGTGGATCTCTACTTGGAGACCTATCTAGAAAAGGAACCAAAATCAAATATAAAACCAACAACATCAAAAGATATACGATATTAGTGCTAATATACTGAAAATCAACTATTTTGTAAAATGCTGCCAAATACCACTCTGGCATCGGTACAACATAAGCTCCAGAACCTACGGCTGGTGGCAATGACAAAGGATCCAAAGCAGACCATATCAAAACAGCACCATATAAAAGGAGTGCAGTTGCTAATGAATAAACAAAAAACAATGGAAACCATGGGGTTTTTTTGTATTGTATTTTTTTATTAGTTCTTTCATGAGACAAAGGGGGTGCAACCTCATTTTTTTCAAATAAATAAAAATGTATAGCAAGCAAAAAAATGAGTGTAGCAGGCAAAATAACCACATGCAATGCTAAAAATCTTGAAAGTTCAGAGCTAGCGGTGCCATTACCTGTAAGTATTGTTACCACTATATTACCAATATATGGAATGCTCCCTGCCATCCCTACTCCGACATCTGTTGCATCTTTTGATATTTCACTATAGGGCAAGAAATACCCTGTAAATCCCATTAACATCACAACTAATCCCATAAGAATTCCTATGATCCAAGTTAACTCACGAGGTTTTTTATAATCCCCTAAGAAATAATTTCTAAAAAAATGGATGAACATCAAAAAAATCATAGCATATGCCATGTATTGATGTGAGGTTAAAAGCAAATCCCCGAATGATACCTTTGTAATGGTATAATTTGTAGAACTCCATGCAAGATTGTTTACAACTCCAGTGGAAGAAGTGTAGAAATAGGGTGTATAGTTCATCAATAAAAGCATTCCTGTAAGACCCAAATAAACAAACGCCGCCGCTACCAAAGCACCAATCCAATAACTTATATTCAAAGAAAAATCAGGCATTCCCTTTAATGGTATATCTGAAATATGCGCCCTTGAATCTAACCAATCCCATATTTTATCTATAACCTTCATTTCTTATTACCTCTCAAAATTAACCCAACGTACTAACAATCGTATTATTGTTAGTTGGCGGTGAACCTCCTGTCAGATCATCATTAATGTTGTTGGAACCAAGTGTGCCGTGGCCAAAAATAACTGGCCCTGACATTTTAGTAGCTTGAAGTGTATCTGTAGTGGGATCATATGAAAGTATGCACATGGGCAAAGAGTATGCGGCAGGAGCCATAACAACCTTGCCATTATTTGCTGGGTCAAAAACGCTCCCATGGCAATTACACTTAATATATGAAGTTAACCCACCTATAGGTGGAGAACCAGGTGGATAAAATTTAATGCTTGGGGGTACACAACCTAAATGTTGGCATATCGCACTATATGCAACAATGCTATTATTTGGGCCAACTCCTCCTGGCACTTGCTTACCCAAATTCAATAAAAAATTAGGTTCATTTAATAAAGGGTAATTAAAAAGTGTTATCGTTGGGCTATTCACTGGAATAGTGCTTGCCTTGATTGGGTTACCGTTACTATCAACCAATGTAAGTGTCGGAAAAGAATTTAATCCTATTTTGGGAAGGATAAGGTAAGGAAGTGTAAGAGTAAAACCTCCTAAAGTAACAACTGCAGAGCCTATTGCTACTATTTTTAAAAATTTTCTTCTTGATTCATCAACCTTTTCATCAGGCATAGGTCAACAACCCTTTTTTAAGTTAGTATATATTATTTGAAAATAATAAAAAAGTTATTTTTTGTCTTTAGGATTCCTATATATGTAAACAACAACTACTGCCCCTACGATTATTACAACAACAATGACTCCTACCAATAGCAATGGAATAGAGGGCATACTTGCAGAACTAGACGTAGTAGTGCTAGAAGGTGGTGCAGCAGAAGATATCGTCAATGTAACAAAAGAGGGTGAAATGCTTTTTACAAATGCAGATTCCCCTTGGTATCCTTGCCATACTGCAAAGGCTACATTGTATGATTTTCCTGGTGTTATTTGCACTTCGTAATTTGATATTTGAGTAGGAGTAGTAAAATTCCTTACGAACTCAACTGTCCAATTACCGTTTGCATAGGTTGCAGCGGTCCAGACATTGAAAGGATCAACATTAACTGTGCCTGGTACTGGATTGTACCAGTTTGCAGCTGTATTTCCACCAATACCTACCTGGTACAAATTGCTTTGGTTAGCATATAAATTCAGTGCAAAACTATGTGTAGGAACAGCATTAGTACCAGTTGCAGTAGTGTTTTTCCACATATTCCATGCTGGATCCTTAGATGAATTGTCTGTTGAGCCAAATTCCCACTCCCATATATTAGCAGCACCTGTAGATAAAGATCCTCCATTTACACCTAAGTTCATACAATCTGAAGTTGCTCCCAAGCTCCACATCATTGCAGCCCTGTCAGGATAATAAAATGTAGAATTATGGTACAACCCTATCAATGTACCATTATCTACAGCCATTGCTTCTTGGGTCCTATTAGGGCCGTTGATGTAATACGTTCCGTGAGATCCTTTACCTTCCAATATAGCTACGCTATTAAACCCAAAGGCAGATGACCCTGCATAAGAGGGATGGCTATCATTCCAAGTAACCAACACATATATTTCGTTGCTAGTATGGGCAGATTTTACACTGATTTCTGGGGTATGCCCACCTCCATTTTCAGACTGAATCAATTGAACCGATGTCCAGGGTATATTATTCCAAAAAGATTCTGTCCCAGGAGCATTATAGTTAGGTGAACCTGTAACGCTATATGATATTATTGTATTTGAATTCTGGGCATTAACCATGTTTAAGATCCCTGTAAAGCTAACCACAGATGCTATAATTACCAGCAAAGACAATATTATCTTTTTATTATTCTTACCGTTTTTCATGTGAGAAAAAAAAACATAATCACTATATAAATGTTTTGTAAAGTTTTAACGTTTTTAGCATTAATATATGTTTTGTTTATTTACATATAATTAAATGTACATTTAGTTTATAAATATGCACAACATCTATATACATAACTAGTAGTGTAATTATATTGCTGTAATTTTGAATAGATCCTATACAACTCAAATCGAGGAATATCCTTACTCTTTGCATATTTTCTATCAGTTTTTCTGTCAATGTGCAATCTTCTTGAAATTTCAGATATGCTCATTCCATGGTCATACAGCTCACGAATCATAAGCCAATCCTCATGGGATAACAAATTTCCACACCTCCATTATTGGTAAATGGGTAGAGAAATTTAAATTGCCCTATATGGGGAATTTTAAGCTGCCGAAAATGGGGAAAATTCAATTGCCATTTACATATGAAAGGGTTAGGCAAGGTGAACATAGTAATAAGCATGGGAATAAACTGCACCAAGATTCTAGTGACAAACAATCTGAGCTGGCAACCAAAGAAAGTGTAGCTATACCTCAGGGGGTGGGATATTGAAGTAAACCATAGGGAGATGAAAGGGAAGGGGTTAAAGATAGCCTATCTAAGGGAAAGATGTGGCATCACCAGTTACATGATGCAGAATGCTTTAGTACAGACTATTCTCGAGATTTCCACAATCATCACCCTCTCTAGTACCCACTTTGAATTCAGGCCAGTTACGCCTGGAGTGAGGTATAGATGGGTAGTAATTGATGTGGTGATGAATCTGATAAAAGAATTTAAGAATCTTGGCACAGAGCTTTTAGAGAGAATAATAGGCTCAATTGCCAACCCTTATAAATCAACGATGGTGATGAAAATATGTAAAATCGCAAAACTATGGTATTTATTACTATATATCGTATACTAAATCATAGTATAACTTATAGATTCCTAATAAAGTATTTATATATTAGTATACCATAACAAAGTATTTATATTCTATATTATATTAGTATATACGGTGAAATAAATATGGCAGAATTTATAGATGCTTTGGCAATATTGCTTATAAGTGTTGGAATGGGGATTTTACTATCGGCTCTTTATTTCGTATTTGCAGCGATGGGGAAAATTAATGATGCTAGAGACAAGCTTGCAATACCAGCAATGGCAATAGGATTCTTCAATTTTATCGGGGGGTTTGTGATATCGTTCACGTGGCCTTTGCCCGGTGGATATAACATGCTATTTGGTGATCCATTGTTAATATTTGGGCTTTTACTTTCCACAGGTTCATTTATGTTTTACTTGGGCAAAGATCCTTCAATGATGTCTATTTTATCCTTCCTTCTTGGAATCTACGTTATTCTTGGTGCCTACGCAATGGTAGTGGATCATCTAGAAAAAGGTGTAAATTTCCTACCAGCATTCGGATTTTATCTATTTGCTGGAATTGGGGCATTGTTATCTCCGATTGTACTTGTAAAGCCTACAGGCGCATTTAAGGTTCTTTATTACATTGAGTTCATAATACTAGTGGTTGCAACATTTGCTGCGTTATTCATTGGTTACAACGCATTTCTCCAACACCTAGTGGACTTTGCGCATTATTTTCCAGCATAAAAATCAATTTAACCTTTTTATTTATTTTTATGCAAAGATTAAATTTAGTACATGCACATCCTATTCTTTTTGATTGCCACTTTTCATAGACATCCATAAGGATTGTTTTCGGCATAACAAACATACTAATAAGCACATTTTCTTTACATTGTGATTTATATACCTAACTTTTTAGATATTTTTATACACTAGGTTCCTTATTTTCTCCTGTGCCAAACTTAATTCTACTGTAATTCCCCAGTTGAATCCTGTTTCTTCATCCTTTAGTTCTACTCGGTATCCTTTCCTTAATTCCTCTAATGCTTCTACTACTGATATCCCTTCACTCCTTATTTTATATTGCATATATGATAAAATAACATATCCAAGATAGCATATTTTTATATGTGATTCTATATGTGTTCTCAACCATAGCCTTACAGGCCTTAAATTGAGTATGCCCTTCATCTCTTTAAATGCCTTCTCTACTATATCCTTTTCAAAATATTTCTTCACTACTTCTTTGTCTTCATATTCTGTATTATGATATATCAAGGAATAGCCTAGCATGCTTGCTATCTCTTCATTATCGCTATGTTCATAATATCTTTCCCTTCTTATCACTTCTATCTGTGGATTATACACGATAATTAACCTGCCTTTTTTATATCTTATACCTTTTATGTATACTGTCGTATTTTTCAGTTTTACCATGTTCTCTTTTCGGTAGATTTCATCTCTTTTTATCCCTAAAACTATTGGGCGTAGTGACTTGTCCTTTACAACTCCACAGATCATCCTCTTTCCTATATTTTCTATCTCTTCTATGTTCTTTGATGTGTAGAACCCTCTGTCTAGTATTATGGTTTCAAATCCCATGTATAACAACCTTGTGATCATTTCACTGAATATCCTTTTACTTGATATATTGCCATCAAATGTTTTATGAAATATTGGAAATCCATTGTCAAACGTTACTGCCAATCCTATTTGTACTAGCTTTTTCACCTTGCCTTCCTTTCCCCTTCTTGCATATCCCTCTACTTTTTTCCCTTCAAAATATGTGTCTGTAATGTCTATTACATATGATTTTTTTAAATCATACTTTCTCAGTAATTCATAAATCCTTTCTTCTATTATTTCAAAATCTTTATTGCTGAAATCCTCTATTGCCCTGTATAATTGCAGTGTGTTTATTTCGTTTATACCTAGAATCTCTAGAATATCAGTTTCTTTTAGCCATTCTTCCATTTTGTTTATAGAAGGCCTTTCTAGTATCTGTGCATAAACAAGTATAAGAATCTCTTTTGGCACTAACTCTTTCAAACCAAGTTCTTCAGCTATATGGTCTATGATTTCAACATCCAAATGCCTAGTTACTTTTTTTACCCTTATATTACTGCTCAAAATCCTTTTTACAGGTTTGCCATCAATCTCTTTGCCTAGATATTTTATAACATGCTGCCTTGATCTTCCATTTTCCCATTTGGATTCAACAAGTGCCAAGTATGTTCCTGATTTTTTCTTTATTTTTCTAATAAAAGCCATAATGTATAATATATACACTATGTATAAAAACTTATCGCTTAAAATACCAGCATTACCACTTCCATAAGCCTAGTGAATAAAAATTATGAAAAAGTTAGGTATATATATAATATATTAAAAATTTTTTTCATATTTAATATTCATTTTATGCTCCTGACATCATATCATCCCTGAAGGATTTGAGGTTCCTGATTCATAGAATGGCAACTTCTAGGTTCCTTTTGAGAGTTCCGAAGCAGTAACTTTCCACAGGCGTGAATTCGGGAATGCCCTTCCCTACTTTAATAAAACCCATATTCCTTATGTTTATGGATGCATTGAGATCACGGTCGATTGTGAGATTACATACATCACAGTGATATTCCCTATCTGAAAGTTTCAGATCATGTTTAATGTTTCCGCATATTGAACACATCTTTGAATATGGATAGAAACGACCTATCTCTATTAGCTCTCAGCATATCCACTCCAACTTGTATTCAAGCATATTCCTGAACCGGCACAAACCTTGATCTGTTATGCTCTTTGAGAGATTGTGGTTCCGCATCATTCCTTGGATGTCCAGATCCTCAACCACATCTTTACCATAATGCTTGGCTATCGCAGTTGATATTTTGTAGTTGAAATCTGTTCTTGCATCCCTTATCTTCTGATACATCTCCCTGGCTTTTACAATCTGCTTCTTACTGTTTTCCGATCCCTTCTCCTTTCTCGATATCCTCTTCTGTTCCTTTTCAGCCTCTTTTCCTTTTTCCTCAATATGTTCAATGGTTCAATCTGGATTTCATCTGAAGTGGTGAGGAAATGCTTTATGCCCATATCGAGGCCAACACTACCTTCTCCTCTTATCAGTTTTTCATCGCTTTCATACTGTATGGATGCGTAGTATCTATCCACATCCCTTGTTATAATAATCTGTTTGATGTTTTCTGGATTCATGGGTTTATCTCTGTATTCTATCCCTTCAGTGAATTTGGGAAGGATTATCTTATTCCCAGTCGCTTTAAATCCTGATGGTACTATAAAATACGGTTTGTCCTTCTTTGACTTGAATTTTGGATATGTTATATTTTGTTTGAAGAAAGGTCTCAATGCCTTATCCAGTTCCACGAGGGAATGCAGGATCTGTGAATTGATTCCATTCAACCATATTATTTCCCTCTTCAACGCTGTGGGCATATCCATTGTATCGAATGCAGAAAGGCCCTTCTTTTTATCGTTCTTGTGTTCAGCATAATATTTGTTTCTAACCTCAAGGAAATGTTCCATACAAATCTGCAAGACCCGAAGTGCTTTTCCAGAAGTATTTTCTAATTCTCATCTAGATACATTCTCACTTTGAGTGTCTTGACCATTACGCCCTACAATCGATATTAATAAACATTTTGCAATGCATCTCCTCTCTAAAGATCGGAGCTTTCTTGCTCATATTTTTGTAGTAAAGTTAGGTGCATAAACTTTAAGCATTAAATAGATGATATCTTTTGGTTACAATGATGGTTGACATGGATAAAAAAACTAGTAATCAAAATAGGTTATCTAATGAACTTAGCGCATTTCTTATAGAAGCTTCTAATAGCCCTGTTAATTGGTACCCATGGTCAGAAGAACCTTTTGAGCTAGCCAAAAAAGAAAACAAGGTTATTTTAATTGATGATGGTGCATGCTGGTGCCATTGGTGCCATGTTATGGATAAGGAATCCTATGATGATGTAAATATTGCTAATTACATTAATGATCATTTTATACCTATTAAAATAGACGTTGATGAAATGCCTGATATAGATAAAAAACTCCAATTAGCAGTGTCAAGCATTACAGGTGAAGCTGGTTGGCCTTTAACTGTTTTTATGACTCCTACCCGTAAAGTGTTTTTTGGTGGAACGTATTTTCCTCCTGTAGATATGCATGGAAAACCCGCTTTTAAACGTGTTTTAGAAAAAGTAATTGAAATATGGCAAACAGAAGGGGACAATATTGAGGGATTGAACCTTTCATCATTAAAAGAGGAGATCATTTCTATAAAAGATAACGACATAAAAGGTTCTTTAATAGATGATTCAACAAGTTCGATCCTTGAGCATTATGATTGGAAATATGGGGGATTACTTGAAAATATGAAATTTCCACGCCCTATGATTGATAAATTTTTGTTGTCTTCATGGTTTTACACTGGTAATGTTAATGCCTTGAAGGCTTCACTCTATACTTTGAAATCTATGTATTTAGGGGGAATAATGGATCAAATAGGTGGTGGCTTTCATAGATACACTATTGATAATCAATGGTGGATACCTCATTTTGAAAAATTATTGATAGATAATGCAGAAATTTTATCCACTTTCTTGGATGCTTATTTGATAACTAATGATGATGAACTATTGGATGCCATTAAGTTATCTTACAATTTTATTAAGCGAGATCTCTGGCTTGGTGATAAATTTGCAAATAGTTTGGATTCAGATAGTGAAGGGGAAGAAGGAAAGTATTATACATGGACAAAAGAGGAAATAAAATCATTTTTTAGAAAAGATTTTGAGGTTGTATTTTCGTTGTATTCAATAAACGAAGACTATGGTTGGGTGAACAATAGAAAGGTTCTTAAGCGTGCTTTTAGCAACAAAGACCTTAAAGAGAAAATCAATGCTGATCCATACTTGATTTTAAATGGGATTAGAAATATATTATTTGCCCGTAGAAATATTAGAAAACCTCCTTATAGGGATGATAATGCATATTCATATCCAAATTACATTGCTTTGGAAGCAATGCTGAAAACAGGTTTTGTTATTAACGCGGATATTTCTACATTTATAGATTTCGCTTCCAAGATTCCTACAAAAATAAGCCGAAGAGTTGATGGATCTGGAGAGAGTATTTTAGAAGATTGGATTTCTGCAATATTTGCATTGATTGCATATTACGAAATTACAGGGGATTATAAGGTTATCGACAAAATAAAAAATTTTGGGAAAATAGTGCAGGAGATATATTTAGATCCTTCATATATATTTGATTCAACACATGAAGCTTTGGTGTCAATGTATCTTAGAGCAATGATATATTTGCATGAACTATTGCCAGAAGAGTTTAGTATATCCAATATTGATAGGATTATAAAAACCTCTTTACCTACTGAGTACAAAGTGGCAGCTTCTTTAATATCTAGTTTGATTAGGCAGGTATCAATTGTTCAACATGGGATTATTCATATTGTAATTACGGGAGAGGATGAAAAAGCCAAATCCCTTCATAGAACTGCTTTAACGACATATTCTCCTTTTAAAATAGTTGAAAAAGCGAGAGAGGGTATTAATAGCACAATTGATTCTATGATTAAGAATTCTAATAGTAGCAGTGCTTTTGTTTGTGTAGGCAATGTATGCAGTAAACCTATTGTAGAAGAAATTAAATTAAGGGAACTAATTCTCAATCAAACTTGAGTTTAAGAGTTATTGGCTTTTTTGTTAAGCCATTAATTTCATAGGGATTTTTTGCTACAATGTATTTATACTAGTAGGGACTATTACTATATCATGGCATTCTTACGTAAAAAAATTTTGCATGGATCTACTTACTACTATTATGTAGAAAAACAAAGGGTTAATGGTAAACCTGTCGATAAAACTCACATATATCTCGGCACTGCTACTGAAATCCTCAATAAAGTCAAAAACAGCAATACCAATACTCCTGTTGTTCTCAAATCCTTTGACTATGGCAAGATCGCTGCCTTGCTTGCTATCGATGAAGAACTTGGCTTTAGGCAGATCGTTGACCGTGCAACTTCAAAAAGAAACGTAAATGCACTCTCCATAGGTGATTTGCTTCTCATTGCCATATTTGGCAGATGGATTGGTAAATTGAGCAAATCTGCTACCTCAAGATATTTTAGCGATTCATTCCTAGCATTTGGTAGAACCTTCCCGAGTAAGGTAAACGCAGAGAACATCATATCCAGCATGGATTACCTAGATAAAGATGCGATTTCATCAATAGAACTTGGCCTTGCAAAAAAATTAGTTGAGAAAGGGATGATGCCTGATATGTTAGTATGGGATACCACGAATAATTATACATTCATAGAACATGGAGGGGAGATACCACAAAAAGGGAAAAGCAAACAGGAAAGGTATAGCAAAAACCTTATAGGGTTGGGGATGGCAGTAACAGGAGAGAACATACCATTCATGCATAAGACAGTGCCAGGAAATACTTCTGATTCAACGTTATTCAATAAAGTTATTGATGAGATAATACTAAGGTTAAGGGAGATGAAAGTGAATTCTGAAGGGTTGGTACTGGTAATGGATAAAGGAAACAATAGTGATGGCAACATCAAAGCGATGCAAGGCAAGATCAAGGTATTAGGATCACTTAAAAAGAACCAGGTAAAGGATTTAATGGAAGTTCCAGAGACTGAATTTAGACCTTTATACACAACAGATAACGGTACACAAATCAGTGGATTTTCAAGGGTAATAAATATTTACGGCAAAGAATACAAAGTAGTAGTATCGATGAATCCCTCCACAAGAAAGAAAGAGATCAAGAAGTATGAGGAATCTAAGCTCAAAATTCTTGATAAATTGAAAGAAATAGAAAGATCGATGAATAAAAGTGGTAAGGGAAGGCATGTAACAGCAAGCAGTGCGATAAAGAAAGCGGTGAAAGCAGTATATCCGCAGTATGCGTCAATAATTCGATACGAAGTAACAGAGGGGGAAAAAGGCAAGGAATTTAGATACTGGATAGATAGTGAAGCAGAGAGAGAGTATAAGAGGGATGCAGGAAAGCTTGTCCTGTTCACGGACATGGATGACTGGAATGAAGAGAAGATAGTAAAGACGTACAACAGGAAAGTGTTTATAGAGAATGATTTTCACTGGCTAAAAGATAAAGTATTGATACCTCTTACGCCAGTATGGCATAGGATAGATAAGCATATAGTTGCACATGTATTTATCTGCGTAATGGGATTATTTTTTGTGAGGTATATATCAAACAAGTTGAAGGATCTTAATATAACAGACGTGAGAATATTTGAAAAGTTATCAAAAATCAGGGTAGATATAGTAATTGGCAAAGATCTAAAAAGGCTAGAATAGGATGAGTACACTATGTACAAGGATATAAGTTAGTCCTTGGAATGCATTTAAAAGGCAATTATTTTAATTGCCTATACGTTTTTAAATAATGGCTAGTATTCATCACAATTTATTATTTCTTGAACTTGGATCATAATAATAATTTTTAAAAACTTATATAGGAAGTTTGCAACGACATAATAAATCATGAAAAAACATTGATAATTTAAAAATTAAAAGGTTTATTGTAGCGGGGAGTTTGGCGGATTTTGATCATTTAGATTTGTGGTTTCTGTGCTTGTTTGCGCTGTGGTTGGTGTTTTTGGTTTTCTAAGGAATGCTATCAATCCTAGTAGTAAACCTATTATGGCAATAACAAGTGCTGCAATGCTCAATGAGGAGTTATTGTTGGTAGTAGTTGTGGTTGTAGAGGTACTTGTTTTTACGTTGTTCAGTTGAGATGTTAAGTTAGATATTTCATTGTTTAAGTTAGATATCTCGTTGTTTAATTTGTTGATCTCTAATTGTTGTTGTGTGTCGTTTATGCCATAAGTAATATTGAGGTATTTTGCAGTTGACATTAAGCTATTCAATTCACCAGACAACGTATTCAACGTAGAGTATAAGGCAGAGATATTGTTTCTCAATACACTTACATTACCATTTAAGTTATTTATTGCAGAATTCATTTGAGATATTTGCGTTTGTATAGTAGATAGTTTGCTGTTTATTCCATTGATTTGTTGTTGTAGGTTATAAACTATCGGGTTTTGTATGTAAGCTGTTAATTCAGATGGATTTATTATCGTTGGAACACCATCATAAGAGGTGCCTATTACACTTACTGCGTACGATCCAGAATAGTCAGGCAATCCGTTGATCAGCCCTTGCATGAAACTAGAACTATCCCCAGATGGCAATTGAACAGTGCCAACCCATTCATTTACAGATGGATCAAAATACAATGGTATTGTAACGTATCCCGATACTGTAGAAAATTCACTTTGCAAATTTGAGGGGTAGATTACAGCACCATACATACCAAACTGTACAGCCTTGCCATTGGAGTAGGTTATATTGGCATATATCGTTATATTGTTGCCTTCTATTAATGTTGTATTGGATAATTTGACAATAGGGCTAGAGGCAGAAGGTGCTATGTATATTTGGCCAAAATAAGAACCATTAAACCATGTACCATATGAATAGGAATCATAGCTTGAATTGATGAATATTGTATATAATCCAGGTGTTACGTTCAATGGAACTTGTAGTTCTTGCCATATATAATTGAACCCTTCAGAATTGGGCCCTTCAGTGCTGCTTATATATTTTCCTTGTGAATTTACCAATGTGAAATTAATAGTTGCTCCATAGAAAGTGTAAAAATCAAATGATGGTTGCAGGGATCCACCTACAGCAATTGTTTGCCCTGGAGCAGCAGACCCTGGTTCAATAGCTAAGGATCCTAATATAAGCGAATTTTGAAGGCTATCACCGTTTATAAATGGCAAAAATCCGTAACTATTTGTTCCAATTAGGATTGATACACCTATAGGGTAATTTCCTCTAATTACTCCATTAAAAGAACCGGTTGTAGTATTTAGAGATATAGGGCTCAAAACCGAGTATTTATTTGCCAATATTGAATAAGTTGACAGGTCAAATGTAGTTGAGGAATTTGCTGTGCTTTGTGTGCCATTTAATATCCAGTAATCTGCGCCTGATATAAAGAACCCCATTTGAAGATTATATGGTGATAGGGGATATACACCGAATTCTATAAGGTATCCAAGGAATAGGGATAAGCTCTCATTTCCTTTAATTCCATTGTAACTACCGTTTACAATCAAATTTGTTAACCCCACTTCACCATTGTTAGCTAATATCGTCCCGTTCCATGTATTGGTCTTTGATACATATGTTAGTGAAACAATCTTGGTATAGCCATTTAACGTCTCTAAAGAAGCATAGAATTTTCCCGTTGTTACATTAGAGGTACCATTTAATATTGTTGCTGCAACATATATTGTTTGACCATCCAAAAATTGGTATGTTGGGGCATTAGTGTTGTTGTAAGCGTTGATAGTAATATTAAGTGTTGAAGGTGATTTGGCACTTTCCATTAGCTTTAAAGAGGTTGCAAATGCACCTATGTTTAGAGACCCAAATCCTGTAACGAGGTTGTATCCATAATGATCAGTCCATGGAATGTTGTATCCAAATGTAATGGGATGGAATATTGTAGAATAGTTTGTACTAGTTCCGAGGAAATATATAGAAGGATTTGCTAACCCTACAGGTTTTCCAGTATATTGAACTGCAAGAGCTATTAAACCTGCAAACAAGGGGCTTGCTTCACTAGTTCCCCCACCAATTCCAGGGCCTGTTAATGGAAATACGAATACGTCTCCTGGAAATACAGATGCTTGGAATGATACATCTGGAACCATTCTACCATTTATATATCCTGTAGGAGTAGGCACGTTTTGGTACCATGGTTTGGGTTCCCAAATGCTAACTCCACCTGTGCTTCCTCCATAATTGACACCATTTGGTATAAACCCATAGTTGGACCATGCTGTTTCTTGGTAGCTACCAGAAGTTGTAATATAAGTAGTTGTACCACCAACAGCAGTAACATATGGTGATGTTGCTGGATATCCCACTGCACCGTAGGTACCAACACTATCACCAGTACCACCAGTATCACCAGATGAGGCGGAAAAAGTTATACCTTCAAGTGAACCTAGTTGGTAGTATTGGTCTGTAAGTATCACGTTATAATACAAAGTCGATGGTCCATATGTTGAAAATGAGGATTCTGACATAGAGAAACTTTGAGATATTGTGTTTACTGCATCCAAACTATCTATCTGAGCAATAATAGGTGCAAGGGGTAGATCAAAATTTGCAATGTAAAGGGTAATGTTAGCACCAGGCGCCATTGTATGAGATGCTTCAACATCCATAGCAGTTTCACCTGCCCACCCAGTTGCAATACCCATTTGTGGGTTATATGGCCCTATTGGAACTATTTTCAAACTAGGAGGGGAGGGAAGGCCATACATTTGATCGTATTCTTGCAGATCTTGCACAATATAAGGTTCTCCAGCAAAATCAAGGATACCTATTGTCGCTCCTTTACCTGTAATGTTTTTTGCATATAATCCCGTGGCATTGTATACGCTTTGCAAAGAGGTTGTTGGATAAGGGGATATCGTAAATGGAGGAATTTGTTTTGGACTTATGGCATTTGCTGGAAAAGTGTTTATTTTATTTTTCAATTCATTGATTGTATTCATATTTACTAATGTTGATGGATGATCAAAGAATAAATATGAAACATTGGAGGAATATATATTCACCCCACTAATAGTGGGAGTACCATAAGCTGCATAATATTGTTGTTGGCCATTGGAATAAATCCCAACGCTCAATCCAAGGTAAGAATTGAGTTGTTGTACCGTGCCAGTTGCAATTATCATAGAATCCATAGGAGTAGATTGTATTGTAAAACCATCATTTTTAAGTGTTGATTCTACCTCTTTAAACTTGTTTACATCAATAAATGTATTCATAATGGCTTTTTGGCTTAAGAATTTGTGGTACATTGGTGAACCAGGTGTAGATACCATCTGCACTTCTGATTGCAATAGCCCAGTATTTTTCAATGGTATATTGATAATAACTGTAACATATTCTTGGCCATTCATTGACCCAATTTTAGAATACCCTTTTACTATTATTTGTGGCACTACATATACTTGATTTTTCACTTTTTGTGTGTTCATGGCAGATGCTACTGGAGCAAATATAGAAAACAACAACAAAATAGCTACTAACGCTATGCCACCGTTTATAACTCTTTTATTTCTATATATCTTATTATTCATATATAAACCTCTTTACAATCCTATTTGTTTAATGCTATATAAAAGTTGCCATTTATTTAATAGAGATAAAATACTTATATATAAATAATTAACATATTTATATTTATTTTATAAATTCATTTTTGTACTGGATATAACAGTATAGGTAGTGGTAATTAATATCCATAACCCTATATCTTTTAGGTAATGGATTCTTTTTTAACTTACATTACAGAGGCAATGAAAAATGTGATTAGATTTATTATTTATGCTCTAACAAAATAGATAATTGCATTAAATGGTTCTATAAATTTTTAAATATTTAAAATAGATAGCATGGTTTGTGAAAATATGAAAGTCAAAGTGGTTATCAATGGGTTTGGCATTATTGGAAAAAGGGTTGCAGATGCTGTTAAAAAACAGTCAGATATGGAACTTATAGGGGTAGTAAAGGCACATCAGTCATATAGTGCTAACATTGCAAATGAATTGGGGTACCCACTATATATTGCAAGTTCAACCAATAAAGAGGATTTTTTGAAGGCTGGTTCAAAGATTGAAGGTACATTAGATGATGCATTACAAATGGCAGATGTGGTTGTAGATGCTACACCGGATAAGGTAGGTAAGGCCAATGCAGAGATTTATAAAAAGTATAAAAATTTGAAAGCAATATGGCAAGGTGGGGAAAAAGCAGATATTGCAGAAGTTTCATTCAACGCCATGGCCAACTATGAAAAGGCCCTGGGGAAAAAATATGTGCGGGTTGTATCATGCAATACAACTGCACTGTGTAGGAGCATAGCAAGCATTAAAGAACATTACAATATTAAAGAAGTTAATGCGGTTATAGTAAGAAGGGCTGCAGATCCATCAGAAACCACTAAAGGGCCTATAAATTCTCTTGAACCTGCATTGCATATACCCTCCCATCATGGGCCTGATGTACGCAGTGTGCTCCCAGATGTGAACATTCAAACCATGGCAGTAAAAGCCCCAACAACTCTTATGCACATTCATTCTATAATCATGAAAATCAATGAAAATGCTAGTGCAGAAGAAATTTTGAAAATATTTGAAAATGCCCCAAGAATACGTATATTTAAAGAAAATGATAAAATTACAGGAACTGCTGAGCTTATAGAATATGCCCGTGACCTAGGGAGGGCAAGAGGTGACTTGATGGAGAACGCTGTTTGGAAAGAGGGGTTGAATGTAGTGGATAAAACCATTTATTATTACCAAGCGGTTCATCAGGAATCCATTGTTGTCCCTGAAAACATAGATGCCATCCATGCAATGTTTGAAATGTTTAAAGACAAAAACAGTTCTATAAAGTCAACAGACAACACACTAGGCATTTCAAAGAACTAGGTTCTTCTAAATATTTCTTTAATATTTATTTCACCATTCTTCATAAAAACTACTTCTATACCCATCATAAACCTTCTAAATGCGTAGCTTGGATAATACCATATCACGCTTGTTTCTTGCCCATTACTTTTCACTATATATGGGAATAAGCCAGGTTCAAACATGCCCTTTTCTTTTAGCAATTTATAGGATTTGTAAATGGCTTTGTATAAAGGGGAATAGTTGGTAGATTTTATATTCAACTTTTTTAATATGGATTTCTTACCCCTTAACAAATCGAAATTAAAAAGGGTTGAAGTATAACCTTCATCTATGCTTTCGTGCTTTACTATGAGCCATTTGAATGGGCTCATTGTGGGTTCTACATATAAATCATTCCCCTTTTTGATGTATGCTAGGATTGTCACCCTTAACACATAATTGCCCAATATAATTATGTATAGGATAGATAACATAAAGTAAAAGTAGGTTATGCTTACGTTGTAAATCCTAAATAAAACCAACATTACAGTAAAGGCATAAGAAATTCCTAATATGTAAAAATTGACTGCCCTTTCAACATTTAATGAAATTTCCATGCCTGAAAAAGGCCAGAATGGTTTTACTGAAAAATCAGTTAATCCATCCATTATTAAGTGGGATGTCCCACCAACAAGCAATAACAGGTAATCAATCAGAAAATTGTTCCAATGTGGCATGTAAACAAGATATAATGCCACGAATGGATAAAATAAAGCCATAAAAAGGTAGCTATGCATAAATCCATGATGCTTGAACAATGGGCTAATTTTCCTTAAGGGAATTAAAAAGATATCAAAATCAGGAATAGCAGCACCTAGAATACCTGTTGCTAACATTAAATCAGTCCTTACACCTATGGCGTATAATATAAGGTATGCCATGACAAGATGTGAAAGAAAATCCATATCCTTTAAATTGCATTCTATTATATAATGTTTTAATGCATATTATGCCATAACAAATTATAAGTAGAATTATTTTGTTAGTATTGAGCGTTATGAATATCGATGATTTGATTGCATATGCAAAGAGAAGGGGATTATTCTGGAATTCGTCCGAAATTTATGGAGGAATTTCAGGGGCATATGATTATGGCCATATAGGAACATTGATAAAAAGGAATTTTGAAAAAGCATGGCTAGATTTTTTTTTGAATTTATCTGATAATTTTTATCAAATAGACCCAGCTGTTATGATGCCAGAAAAAGTTTTGGTATCTTCTGGGCATAAGGCGCATTTCAACGATCTTGTGGTAATTTGCGAAAAATGCAAAACACCATATAGGGCAGATGTTTTGCTTTCTGATGTAGGCATTGAAATAAATGAAGGTGCTGTTTCAGAAGAGGTGGATACTACAATTAATGAAAAAAAAATACGTTGCCCAAAGTGCAATGGAAAATTGTCTAATGCCAAACCATTTAACCTGATGTTTGATTTAAAATTAGGTCCATCGGGTGAAGAGATTGGATACCTCAGGCCAGAAACAGCGCAAGGAGCATACTTGAATTTTTACAGGGAATTTAATATACTTCGAAAGGAACTTCCACTGGGGCTTGCTATAATAGGTAAAGCGTATAGGAATGAAATTGCCCCTAGGCAGGGCCTTTACAGGCTAAGGGAACTTTTGCAAGCAGAACTTCAAATATTTTTTGATCCACAAAATCCAAATGAGGTAATAAACAAATCAATAAGTGGTGAGATTTGGGAATCTAGAAAAATAAACGTTGTTTACGCAAATAATGAATCTAAAATTATTACCATAAAAGATTTTATTGATTCTGGCATACCGTCATTTTATGCTTTTTACTTATCTATGGTGGATATATTTTATAGGGAGGTTTTAAAATATCCTTTGGAAAAGCTTAGATATCATGAAAAAGGTGAAAAAGACCGTGCTTTTTACAATAAAATCCATTTTGACATTGAGTTGAATATTGAAAGTTTTAACGGGTTTAGAGAAGTAGGGGGAATACATTACCGTACAGATTATGACCTTACTAACCATTCTAAGGGGTCTATGCAGGACCTGTCAGTTCCTTTTATGGATAAAAAGTTTATACCCCACGTCCTTGAACTAAGCTTTGGTGTGGATAGAAATATTTGGGCACTAATAGATATTTTTTTTAATAAAGAAGGGGATAGGAACGTACTTCATTTGCCAGAATATATTGCACCTATGCTAGCAGGCATATTTCCATTGCAGAAAGATCTAGCTATAAAGGCATATGAAATTTATAATTCGCTGAGAAGAAGGTTTGCCCTTTTTTATGATCAATCAGGGTCCATTGGAAAGAGGTATGCAAGGGCAGATGAAATAGGCATTCCTTACTGCATTACAATTGATTACGATACGTTGAATAAGGAATCCCCTAACTTTGATACAGTTACAATTAGGGAGAGAGATACAAAAAATCAAGAAAGAATTAAAATAACTGAACTTGAATATTTTTTGATGAAACATAGCATTTATAAAATAGAAGGCAATTTTTATGATGGAAGTATGGGTAGAAAAATATAGGCCAAAAACACTTTCAGAGGTTGTAGGCAATAAAGAGATAGTAGAAAAGTTGCAGAGTTATGCAAAAATTAAGAATATGCCGCATCTTATTTTTGCAGGACCACCAGGAGTAGGAAAAACCACTTGTGCCCTTGCCCTTGTAAAAGATCTGTATGGAAATGATTGGGGCTTAAACTTTATGGAGTTGAATGCCTCTGATGAAAGGGGGATAGACGTAGTTAGGAAGAAAATTAAAGATTTTGCACGTACAAGTGTTATACATGGGTTCAAAATTTTGTTTTTGGATGAGGCGGATGCACTTACTTCAGATGCACAGTCAGCATTGCGCAGGACAATGGAAAAGTATAGCAACAACTGCAGGTTTATATTATCTTGCAATTATTCCTCTAAAATCATTGAAGCGATACAATCCCGTTGTGCAGTATTCAGGTTCAATTCTATTGATGAAGGGGAACTTATAGCGCATTTGAAGGATATTGCTAAAAAAGAGGGTAAACATGTCACCGAAGATGCATACAAAGACATTGCTAAAATATCAGAAGGGGACATGAGAAAAGCTATAAATATATTGCAGATGGCAACCTCAGTATCAAAGGAAGTAACAAGGGATGATGTTTATAAGGTTACTGGAAGTGCACACCCTTCAGATGTTAAAGATATGATATTAAAAGCGATAAAAGGGGATTTTATTGAATCTAGAAAGATATTAGATGATATTATTGCAAAGCAAGGAGTAAGTGGAGATGAAGTTTTGAGAGCCATACATACCACTATATTGGATATGCCTGAAATAAATGAACAAATATTATTGAAAATAATTGATAAAATAGGAGAAATTGATTTTAGGATCGTTGAAGGTTCAAGTGATAGAATCCAACTTGAAGCTTTGCTTGCATATTTAGCTATTGCAAAAGAGGATAAGATATGATTTTATGTGATCGGGATATTTTGAATGAAATTAAAAAAGGGAATATTGTTATAGACCCTTTTGATGAATCTAAACTTACTCCTAATGGATATGACCTTTCTATAGGAGAAATAATGGTTTCTGGAAGCACTTATGAAAAGTATAAATTAAAAAAAGGTGATTTTTTTATTATATCCACATTGGAGCATGTTTATTTTGGGTCTAATTTTGCGGGGCATATGTATATAAAAAGCAGGTGGTCTAGGAAAGGTATTTTTTATTCTTTTGGATATATAGATAACGGCTTTAATGGAAACTTAACACTTTCATTTTATTCTGCTATAAGCGATGTTGAGATAGCCCATGGCATGGCTTTTGTACAGCTTGTAATAGATGAACTATCAGATTTTCCTGAAAAAAATTATAAAATAAGGTCTGGAAATTTTCAAAATAGTAAAGGTATTATGGTAGAGCCACAGAAATAATGGTTGTGCTTGCTGGAGAACTTGCTACAGCCAAACCTGTTTTAAGGCTTCTTCTTTTGAGTTCTTTAAGCAGGGATATTACTGTTCTTAAGCTCGAGGCACCTATGGGAGCTCCTATGGAAGTAGTACCACCATTTACGTTCATTTTATCTTTAGATATTGATAACTCTTTGGATAATACAATCCCTGATACAGAATAAAGCTCATTGTATTCAATTAAATCATAAGTATCAATTGATATTGAGTTTGTTTCTAAAAAGGATTTCACTGCACTTACAGGGGATTCAAGAAAATTTTCAGGCTTATTTCCACTAACCATTACGTTGCCTATGTACCCAATAACAGGCAAGTTATTTTCTTGCACAAATCGCTCAGAAGCCATCATTATAGCGGCAGCTCCATCAGCAATTTTGAAAGAATTTCCAGCTGTGATTTTACCATCTTCTTTAAACAAAGGGGGCATTCTAGTCAACTTTTCTGGTTGTAAATCTTGGTCTATACATTCATCTTCTACAAAATCTTTTTTGTTATTGAATTCTTTTTTAACTAGTACAATTTCATCTGAAATTTTAGGTTTTGCATCCAATGCCCTTTTATTGTTTTCATATGCATATAAATCAAGGTCACTTTTGCTTAGATTGTATTTTTGTGCAAGGTTTTCCGCAAACATACCGATGTGTTGGTTGTAAAAGAATTCCCATAAGCCATCGTAAACCATTGTATCAATAGCACTTACATTACCGAATTTAGCACCAAACCTCATTGTAGGCAAAATATAAGGGGACATGCTCATGGACTCTGCCCCTACTACGATTATGGAATTTCTTAATTCTGCCTTTATTTCATTATACGCTATAATCGTACCCATCATACCTGATGTAAAGGACTGATTGATTTCATATGCATTTACTTCATTCTTCAATCCAGCATAAACAGCTGCTTGTTTAGCAGGATTTTGAGATTGCCCAGATGTTAGAGAACTTGCCAATATCAATTCCTCTATTTTTTCTGCCTGAAGGTTTGTAGTTTCCAATAAATTTTTTATAGTAATTGAAGCTAACAAGGGAGACCTAACCTCTTTTAATGTTCCGCCAAGCCTTCCGAATGGTGTCCTTTTTCCTTCTATAACAGCTACCCTTGCCATATATATCACCCTGAAGTTCTTGGCGCTAGAAGATATTTTACAGTGCCATTACCATCTGCAAATGAAAAATCTATTTGTAGTGGATAATCATTCGAAAAAGACATTGTGATAAAGTCACTTGTGTTTATTGCTTTGACCATATTAGAGAAGTAGTCAATCGGGTATGTGCTTTTTATTGTATCTGGTGCTTCTATAGCTTTGAGGTCTTCTTTGCCAATCTTCAAACTAACTTTATCAGAGGAGTCACCTTCAGACTCGAGAAGCAAGCCAGTAGAATCAACAATTAGAGATATTTGCTCAGAAATTGATTCACTCCCTTTTATTGCTTGCTTTATATCTTCAGTTTTTACAATTACTTTACCCTGCATAGTCAGCGATGGCAATTTTGCATCAGATATGCTTTCAGGATCTAACAAACCCATCTCCCTTTTTAGGTTGCCTAAAATAATTGAGATATAATTTTTTTTGCCATCATATTCTAGCTTTACTATATCCCCACTTTTAGTGAGTTTTATTACGTCATTAAGTTTTTTTAATGATAACCCTATTTGGCATTCGGTTGCTTTGTAAACCTCAAAAACAGAACTACTCAACGATAGGTCTACCATAGCAATATGGGACGGATCAATTGCTTTAGCCTTAATACCATCTGGGGAAATCAACAACTTTACTTCTTCTACTACAGAATACAGAACATCTGAAAATTCCTTTAAAACATCTGATTTTATTGCTGCTTCTAACATTTAAAATCCCTCTCTTAAAACCAAATAATTGATATGTTGCCGTTATAAAATCTTTTGCTTGTATTCTATTAAATAATACTATTAAATAATAATTTTATTTCCTCTCATGAAATTTGAAGGTTTTTTAGGTCATTTTCTAGCCGGTTAGATTTTTTTTCTAATTTAATTTCTTTGCACAATTTTATGGCTTCGATATAATACTTCTTTGCTTCTTCTATACGTTTCATCTTTATGAGCAATTTAGCGTACTGTTCATATGCAATTGATTGCCCCTCTTTGTTTGGCATTCCATTATACATGTTTATTGCTTTTTGTATCATTTCTTCTGCTTTTTCATATTCACCTTTATATTCGTAATATAAACTTTCGCTTTCCATAATTGATATTTCATCAGTAATGCTTAGCTCTACTTTCTTTTCTTTGCTATTTTTTGCATCTTCTATGTATTGCCATGCTTTATCCATTTCCCCTATTTTAATATATAAATCAGCAAGGCTTGTGCATTCAGAGGGGTACAAATAATAAATTTCATGTTTTATAAGTGTATCATAAGATAAATGAAGGTAATACTTGCCTTTTTCATATTCTTTTCTCTCTACATACAGGTTTCCAATATTCATGTAAGAAAGAGTGAGTGAGTAATTGGCATTGAGTTTTTTAGCAACTTCTATATTTTCTAGTATCATTTTTTCTGCTTTATCGTATTCTTCTGCATCTACATATACGGTAGATATATTGCTGTTGGCAGTTAATATACCTTCTATATTAGATATTCTCTCTGCAATGGCTTTATACCTAAGATAATATTCCATTGATTTATTGTAATTGCTTTTAATGTTTTCTACAATGCCTAGATTATTCAACGTATGCCCCAAAACTTCTAGTAATCCCAGCTTCTCCCTAATTCTTAAGGCTTTGTTAAGATATTCTTCTGCCTTTTTAAAGTCGTTTTGGTAGTAGTATACAGTTCCCATTCTATGGTATGAATGGGCCATGTCCCCTTCGTTTTTATGAACCTCTGCCATCTTAAGAGCTTTGTTGTAATACTCCATTGCCTTTTTATTAGCACCTTTCATTTCGTATATATGGCCAATGTAGTTGTGGATTAAGGCCTCGTATTTATCTATGTTGTGCATATTGCCTATTTTCAGTGCATTTGAGTATTCTTCATTTGCTTTTTCATATTCGCTTTCCTCAAAATAGGCATGCCCAATTTTTATGTGGATAAGTATTGCACCTTCATAATAATCAATGTTATTTGCGATTTTCAGCCCGTTTTGGTAATAATTTATGCCTTCTTCCATGTTCCCTTTGCTTATCTCACAATCCCCCAGGTTAATATATGTCTCAGTAACCAATTTATTTTCCTCGTTGTTCCACTCCTTATTTTTATTATAATTTTTTATTATGATTTCCCCTACCTTTATTTCATCTTCTACGTCGTATTCTTCTTTTAGTATTCTCATTTGCTCTATTCTGTATTGTAACTCTTCGTGATATTTTTCTAATAAACCGTACAAATAGCATATCTCTTCTATTTCCTCTTTTATGCCCCTTTTGTATTTTGCCATTAACACTTTCAATGCATTATTTGCATATTCTTCTAACTGCCCTTTGCTTAATTCATTTATTACTTTGCTTGCCATTCCTTTAGAGGTTAGAACCAAATTATCTCCAGCCAACTCTTTTATTAACCCTTTTTTTGTTAAATTTTCAATAACTTCAACAATTTTAGATTCGTCTGTCTTGAGAATTTCGACCAAGGTGCTGTATTTACCTTTTCCATTCATTATAGACAAAAGTTCTATTATCTTTTTTTCTTCTTTTGTATACTGCTCCTCTTTTCCAGCATTTGCTAGTTTTATTGCTTTGCCTATATTTCCTTCACACATATTGAGCAGTTCTTCATTCCATGAAATGCCTTTTTGATTCAATATTTTAATAATTTCATCCCTGCTTAATGGTGGTATTCTAAAGACTTTTATTTTTTTTTCTTGTATTTCTTCGTTTATTTCCTTTGACAATCCTTCTTCATTGCTAGCAGTTGCGATTATATACACACCCATACCTTCAATTACCCTTGTTAAGTAAGCGATAAAATCTATAGTGCCCTTGTCCGCCTCATCAATATCATCAATGCCAATAACAAGAGGGGAATAATCTTTGGTTATCCCCTTTATTTCCTTTAACAATCCTTCTAATCCTGCATACCTGTCTTTTACATTTACATCCATGTTTATTCCACTTAGGGCCATGGGAACAACCGATATCCCACCGATCTTTTCCCTAAAATTTTTTATTCCTTCACGTATTGATCCGAAAGCTATTCCTTTGCCTAGTTCACCACTTGTATAGATAGTATGGTAACCCTCTTTGCTTAGTTGAGATAAAACATTATAAAGTATTGTGCTTTTACCAGAACCATTTGCACCCATGCATAATACATTACAACCTTTGGATTCACTTACTATAGCACGATAAAGTTCATCTTCTATGTTCATATAAAATTACATATTAATTACACAAATAAATAGTATATTAAATAAACTTTTAATATATCTATAAATAAATTATAATGCCCATTTGTTTAAGGACTCTTCCTCTGTATAATGCAAATCCTTAGCAGGAATTACTATGCTAGCCGGCAATAGGCATTCTTTTATTTCTGTTAATTTTTTGGCTGTTGAAAAAAGGATTTTTTCGTTGCTCATCCCTGCGCGCATAATAAAAACAGATTTGCATTCCTCCATATTAAATCCCATTTTAATCGTGCTATTGATGAGTTTTTTCATTGCCATTCTTGGATCCATAAAACTCCCTTTGTCTAGATCTAGTAAAACAATTGTATGCGCATTTATTGAAAGATTATTCAGTATCGTTTTTACAACAGATTCTGGAACATATTCTTCATTGTAATAGGGGATAGAAGTTGTTTTACCGAATTTATAGGAATGCAATCCTAAAATGGAGGATATGTAATGTATTATTGACACATTATTTATAACTTTCACCTTAACATTTTTGCTTATAAGCCAGTCATATAACCAATGATGCGTTGTAGCTACGAAAGGGTCACCAGTAACAAGAAAAGATATGGATTTTTCAGGCAGATCTTTGTAAAATGATTCGTATTGCTCTTCTACCTCTTTTCTATTAATAGATACTATCTCTTTTTTTGTAATATCTTTGAGAGTGTTTACCAGGTCCTCACTTTGATAAGAGGTATATGAGTCATAGTAAATAATATCAGATTGCATTATTGCAATAAGGCCTTCTATCGTAAGTGATTCTATAGACCCTTTTAAACCTGTGCCTATAAAATAGAATATCCCTTTTTCTGGATTGGTATTTATGATCATTTTTGCAAGACTTTTTACAAATTCTTTGGCATATCCCATGCCATTATTTTCATTAACCATGTTAATATACACCTTTATAGAGGATTGTACTTTTGGATATTTTGATTAATATATTGCATCTATAATTAGCCTATCCTTACATCCTTATGCACTTTTTCAGTAATTGTTAGGTTATGGTTTCTGTTAACCATGTTAACATCCACCTTTGGAAGTTATCATCCCCGTAAATTCATGGATGCTTAAACTTCTTGGGTATAACCCTATACCCTCTATTCCGTCTGAGAATGCTTCAGGACCTC
>Ga0080006_1180169_pt1 | contig 32675 bp, 37 predicted proteins | sample RS3BMetagenome_FD_69209 | JGI IMG/M metagenome (GOLD analysis project Ga0080006, IMG submission 69209) | Ferric oxide microbial mat and aquatic microbial communities from Rainbow Spring, Yellowstone National Park, USA - RS3B (SPADES... ...
CGCTGTGCCGCAAGTCGATCCGAATGGAAAGCGCGATCGCGCGACGACCCGAAGATGGATCTCACACAGTGCGGAATGGACCCACCGGCCCGCGTCGCCGCGCCAGGCCGTGAACGGTTACTGTTCGAAACTCGATGTTGTCGCCGGTTATCGCCGTCGCGGTCACGCCGACGTGCACCGCCTCACGCGGCTGCGCTCAAACCACGGGGGCGAGCGAAATCGAGGCTGAGTATGGCAGCTCCGACGAAAATACCGAGAATGCCGAGGGCACCGAGCGCCACCGCAGCCGCTGCTTCACCGCCCTTGGCCATTACACACAGCTTAGGCGCGCCGCATCGGAGCGGCAACGGCCGGGCAGGGACCGGTCTCGAGGCTGCGTCGAGCGCGCCCGTTCGAGCCCGAGCGTCATTCCCACCACGTCGGTGACTGATATGCCGCGAAGGCCGAGTCGCGCGTGACGATCGTGAGGCCCTCTTCGAGGGCCTGGGCGACGAGCATGCGGTCGAATGGGTCGCGATGGTGCGCGGGCAGCGAGCGGACGCGGCGAGCGTGGAGGAGCGTCACGGGCAGCTCGTCGAACCCCGCGTCGGTCGACGACTGGGCGATCTCGTCGACATCGGCCGTGATCTTTCCGAGCGCGGCCTTGATGGCGACCTCCCACACGCTCGCCGCGCTCACGGAGACGACGTTCGTTGGATCGCGGATCGCATCGGCGACGGCCTTCGGTAGACGCGCCGGAGCCGCAAGCGCCCAGAGGAGCGCGTGCGTGTCGAGCAGCAATCTCACCCGCATCCCTCGAACGCGTCGAGCACGTCGTCCGGAAGGGGGGCATCGAAATCCTTCCGGATACGGATGCGGCCCTTCAGCGCGCCCAGCCTTCGCGGTTCGCGTGCCGGGGTCACGGCAACGAGCTTCGCCACGGGCCGTCCGTTGCGCGTGATGACGATTTCCTCTCCCTGCGCCGCGCGATCGAGCAGCTGAGAGAGGCTCGTCTTGGCCGCGTAGACGTTGATGTTCACCCTGGCTAGTCTAGTCTGGTCAACCGGTTCTGCCATCGCGGAGGCGCTCGTTGTCGAGCTCAGCCCTGATCGCCGACGTGCCCCAGCAGCTAGAGGCCATCCGGGTCGCAGTTCCGAGAGCATGGACCACTATAAGGGTCGAAATTGTCTCTCGCCAGCCGCGAATCCACCACTATAGTGATGTTCGTGGCTCGCGAGACCTGTCATGTGGAGCTGTTTGCTCAGGGCGCTTGGCATACGGCCGCGCTCGTGCACGTGGAGGATACCGCGCAGGGAACGGCCTCCCCCAGCCGATTCGAGTACGACTTCGACTACCTCGGCCGGATGGGGGATTCCCTCGGGGCCCAGGACGCTCGGGCTGCTTCGTGCCGCTACCCGCTGAACTACGAGGACCATCCCGAGCCGACCTGGCCGGCGTTTCTGCTGGACCTGATCCCCGCTGGCGCGGCTCGACGACATTGGGAGGGGCGCCTCAACCTTCCCAACAACAGCGGGTCGGATTGGCAGGTCCTCGTCCGAGGTGCGGGCAACCCTCCCGGCAACGTTCGCATCCGCGAGGCCGTCGAGCCGCCCGCTGAACCGGACGGGCACCCGGGCTTTTCACGAGAGGAAGTCGTCCGGCGCGCGGCGGACTTCATCGAGTACGCGCGCGCGGCGGGTGCCCCGGTGTCCGGCTCGTCGGGGGCGGGCGGCGATTCCCCGAAGTTCCTCCTGCGCGAGGACCGGAACGGTCGCTGGCATGCGGACGGTGCCTTGTCCGATGAACGCACTCGCCGGTGCTGGATCGTGAAATTCCCGAGAAACCGGAACGACGCGACCGACCGGCTCGTCCTTCGCGCCGAGGCGGCGTATCACGGCGTGGCGACGCGCATGGGGGTGCGCACGCAGGGATGCGTCGAGTGGGAGGCCGATTGCCTCTTCGTCGAGCGGTTCGACCGCGTCGTCACCGACGGGACCGTGCGGCGGCTCGGACTGGAAAGCCTTTGCTCGCTCGCCGGCGTCGCGGCGTTCGGCGCACCGATTCGCAAGGAGCGCCTCGTCGCCGCCGCGGCCCAGTTCGTGAGCGATCCGGCGGGCGATCTCCGAGAGTTTCTGCTGCGCGACGTGCTCGACGTCGCCCTCGGAAACACGGACAACCACGCGCGCAACACGTCGGTGCTCAAGCATGCCGATGGTCGAATCGCCCTCTCGCCGCTCTACGACTTCGCGCCGATGTTTCTCGATCCCAGCGGCATCGCGCGCGTGTCGCGATGGCGAGACGACCACGGATTCCCCGACTGGGAGCTCGTCGCCGAGGCGATGGCGCCGCACGGGCTCGAGCCGGCCGAGACACGTCGCTGGCTCCGTCACCTCGCGGGTGACGTCGCCGCCCTTCCGACGATCATGAGCGACTGCGGTGTTCCGGAGAGCGTCGTCGCCAGCTGCGAAGCGCGCATACGACGCGTGGCCGATGCGCTCGCGGGCGTGCGAGGGTGACGGAGAGGTGGAGCATGACGCCCGAAGATCGTGACGCGCTTCGCCGCGAGCTCTATGCCCGCATGGACCAGGCCGACATCGGCTTGATCGAAGCGGTTCGCATGATGCGGCGAATCGCGAACAAGACGCAGGTCGAGTACGCGCGCATGGTCGGGGTCAGCCCCCGCGTGCTCGCCGAGCTCGAGCGTGGCGTCGGCAATCCGGGGCTCCGGACCCTCGAGAAGATCGTGGCGCCCTTCCATCTGGAGCTGACGGTTCGGCGGCGCACCACGCGCGCGCCGTCGCTCGAGCGACTCGTCCTTCAGGAGCTCGCACGTCTTTGGCGCGATCAGCCGGGGAGGGCCGTCGCGCCCCTGGAGGTCGCGAGCGGCACATCGCAGACGGAGGGCAACCCCCTCACCGAGGCCGACGTTCGGCGGGTGATGCCCTCGCTCGTCGCTGCGGGCCTCATCCGCCGGATGCCGGATGGCCGCATCCTCCTGTCGAAGAAGGGGAGAGCGCAGGCGCCTTGACCGACCCCTGCGCGGCGAGCAGTCGGGCGCGCAGGCGGCCACCGATCACGATGAGTGGCGCTCTGCGCGGCTCCTCGCGTGGCCGCGCCTTGCGCTCCATCCTACCTGGGGTAGGAAGTTCGTATGGTCGCGAAGGTCTCGGTCGCCATCGGTGAGGAGGAGCTCGGGTGGGCGCGTTCCATCGCACGCCGCGAGCACAAGAGCCTGTCGGCCGTGGTGACCGAGTCGCTCGCGGCTCAGCGGCGACTCGAGGCGCTCGGCGAGGTCGTTGCTTGGATGTCGAAACGCCAAGCTCCGCTCACGCGGGCGGAGCGACGTGCGGCAAGCCGCCAGCTCCGTTCGCGCCGACGATGATCACTCTGGATACTGGAGCTCTCGTCGCCATCGAGCGCCGCCGTCGGCCCATGCTCGCCTTCATGACCGAGGCCCTGGAACGCGGGCTCCGCGTCACGGTGCCGACGTGCGTCGTGGGCGAATGGTGGCGTGGCCAACGTGGCCCGGCGGCCCGCATTCTCGATGCGGTCATCGTGGAACCGCTCAGCCTCTCCATCGCCAAGCTCGCGGGCGAGGCGCTGGCCATTGTTCGCGGCGCGTCGCTCGTCGACGCCGTGGTGGTCGCCTCCGCCGCTCAGCGCGGCGATCTCGTCCTGACGGGTGATCTCGCCGATCTGTCGCGCATCCGCGACGGCGCGTTTCCCCGAGTGCGACTTCGAGGAGTCTGACGCGATCGGCTACACGCCGCCCCCAACCGCCAGGTCGGACGCGACAGGCGACGTCCGCCGGATCGCGGGCCGTTGCCGGCACGTGTGCCAAAACAATTATTGCCTTTTCGTCCGGAGGCCTCACTACTGGTTCAGCCCATCGCGACGACCGGACCAACAATCCGGTAGGGCCACCCGCCGCCACCGCAAGTGGTCGCGCTGTCGCGAGGTCGACCGGGTGCACCGGCAACTTCCTCGCGGCCGCGGGTGATGCCGCCAGCGCGTCGCGATGAACCGCGATGCAATCGGGCAGCTCGCAAAATCGAGCAGGTCGGGCCGCACACCCACGACGGTAGCGACGGCACTCGGCCGTTGGCCAGTTCGTGCTGCTCGTGCGGCAGCAGGTCAGACTGCGAGCGACCGCGCCAAAGCCTCCAGCGCGCCGTTCATTCGCGGGTCGAACACGATTCGCTCCTGCTCCAGCCACATGCCGCGCGCTGCCAGCTCGCGTAGCAGCGGCGGCGCCGCGCGGAGGTCCAGATCGTCCGGCCAGGGCGCGCGCAGGCCATGGCTCGCGATCAGCTCGGCCCAGAACGGTGGGACGAACCATCGGAGATCGGGACGGCGCTCGCGCAGATGCAGGAAGATGCGTGCACCGTTCGGGTCGAGATCTCCGAAGTGGATGACGGGAACACGCGGCACCCTGTCGAGGAGGCGCGCGGCCGTCGCCGTGTCCCATCCTGGGACGTGGGCCAGCAGAAACCCCGCGGGTCCAGGCAGATCTCGCCACGCTCCGAGGTTCTCGACGAGAAGCACTGCGCGCAGCTCGCCCTCGAGCTCGAGACCGTCGAGGAAGGCGCGTTCCGGAACGGCCACCTCGCCGAGGGTCCGTGCGACCGCAGCAAGATCGATGGCTCCGCGAGTCGTACGTGCCGTCAGCCGCGAGGGCGTGCGCAGACGCACGGTGCCGTCATGGGTCGGTGTCGTCTCGCCCAGGGCGGCGCGTCGTGCCGCCGTGAGCGTCGCCTTGGAGTGCGGAGCGGCCAACGCAGCCGCGGTCCGACGATTGATCCGCTCCGGAACGGTGGGGAGCCCCTCAGCGCGGCGCGTGTCGAGCAAGCGCGTCCACCCCTCGGGGGTCGGCGGCAATCCATTCTCGATGAGGGCGGCGTGGTCCTCCCGCCACGACGGCCACACGCGTTCGAGGAGCGCAAGTAGCTCTCGGCGCCGGCTCTCGACGACACACAGCTCGCTCCGGCGGCCAGTCGCACGCGTCCACGGCAGCTCCGATAGAGCATCGAACGCCGCGCCCTGGCATCGTCGCCGCCTGATTCTGCCGTGCGCGAGCAGCTCGAGCAGCAGGATGCGCGCATCCGCGGATTCCCACATCAGGCTTCCACCCTCGTGCGACGCCCGCTCACGATGACTTCTTCCTCGTGGGCCTCGGTGATCCGACGCACGAGCCGGTACGTCGTGTTCCCCTCCGCGCGCGCGACTTCGGGAGACGCGATCAGGAGCTGCAGGTCGAGCGTCTGGCAGAGATCGAACAGAACGCCCAGATTCTCGTGCGAGAGCCTGTTCGCCTCATCGAGGAACAGGAAGCGAAGGGAGCCCCAGGATCTCTTGCCACGGAGGAGATTCGCATCGCGCTCCCACTCGGTGAGGACGACCATCATCAAGGCGGCGCCGACGCCGATCGCTTCACCGGTCGACAGGCGCGTCGGGTTGGCGATCTCCCACTCGTTGCCCGCACTGCGCCGGATCTCGACCTGCAGGTGCACGTACTCCCTGTAGTCGAGAAGACGCTGCCCGCCCGTGCGTCCATCGCCGTACCGCCGGAAGATCTCGTCGAGCGCCTGTTCGATCGGAAGGTCCTCCTGAAACAAGAGCTCCTGAGCGGCGCCCTCGCGCAGCGCCCTGAGAACTTGCTCCATCCGATCGACGGGTTGCAACCGAACCCGAATGCCCCGGATGCTGCCGAAACCAAGGCCGTCCAGGTTCCTGTTCAGCCGGTTGATCTGCCCGCGAGCCTTCCGGACCTGCACGTCGATACCGCGCGCGACGTCCTCGCTGGCTCCCCTGAGCTCGTCTTCTTGCCGCGAAAGGCGCTCCTCCAGGCTCGCCAGCTGGTCTCGCAACCTCAGGAGCGCCTCGCGCGGATCGTCCACCTCGGCGATCTGCGCCGGAAGCCGCCGGCGCAGCCAGTCGCGCACCGTGAGCCACAGGTCGAAGTATCCATCGGCGAACGCCGCATCCGTTGCATCACGCAGGATCTCGAGCTCGGCGAGCAGCGTCGCCCCACCCTGAGCGCTACGCAGCCGCTCGACGAGGAGCTTGCGCTGCGTGTGCGCCTCTTGAACGAGATTCACATGACCGCGCAGTCCGCTCACCTCGGTTTCGCCCGGCGCGAGCACGCCGGCCAACAGACCTCGTTCCATCGCACGTTCGCGCAGACGCTCCCAGCGTGCAATCGCCGGTTCGGCCTCGCGCCGCTCGCTCGTGAGCTTCTCGTCGGCCTCCTTGGTTCGCCGCTCCGCCTCCTGGCATGCGCTCTCCTGACGACCGCGCGTCGTGAGGAGATCGTCGCGACGCCCGCTCTGAATGCGCAGTGCGTCCTCGTGCCGCGAGACCTCCTCTGCGCACGCGCGAGCCATGTCCGCGTTCGGCGCAACGATGGCAAAGGACTCGAAGTGCTCCGATGCAGCCGCGTATTCCTGCTGTGCGCGCCGCCGCCGCCCATCGGCCTCGTGCCAGTTTCCGGTCGCCGTGTCGTATTGGCCTTCGGCCTCGTCCACCACCCGCTGAGCAGCCTCCTGGGCGGCCTCGGCCTCACGAAGCTGGGCATCGAGAGCGGGAAGCAGCGCCTGCTGGCTGGCCAGCCGGCTCGGAGCTTCGTGCCAGCTCAGGGCGTCGGCATTGCTGCGGACATAGTCGAGCGCGTCGACGGCTGCGTCCAGTCGCTCCCGCGATTGTCGCAGATCGTCGACACGCGAGCGCAGCACCGAGACGTCGTGCTCGGAGAGCGGCGGTGTCCGGAGCACGGCGAGCTCGGCGTCCACGACCTCCGCGAAGTGCGAAGTCCGCCTCGCCTCGGCTTGTGCCCGCACGGCATTCTGATGCTCCGTCTCCAGAGAGCGCGCACGCTCGCCGTAGTCGGGCGGGTCCAGCAAGAACACTTCGGTGAGGATGGCGCGCACACCGCCGATACGAGGGCGCAGGGCGCGAGCGGCGTCCGCGTGCTCGGCGACCGTGGCACGCAGCGCCGCGATGCGCTCTTGCAGCTCGGTGGCTTTCCGTCGGACGACGGCCAACTCGGCGGCCGGATCGCCTGCCAGCCAGACGCCATGATCCGAAAGCAGGGCATCGGCATCGAGCGCCAGGCGCTCGATGCTCCTCTGCTGCGACCGCAGCCCGTCGAGCTCCCGAGCTGCGCCTTCCGCTTGGGCGCGCAGCTCGGAAGCTCGTTCCTCGCGAGCGCGCCGACCCAGCCGCGGGCGGGAAGGGATTCGCGACACCCGCAGGGCGATTCCTTCTTGGACGACGACGTCCGGGCTCCCCGCGTCGACGTCGGGAGCGGCCGCGACGTCGTCGAGGTTGGCAGTGCGGGACACGAGCAGCACGTCACTCAGGGCATCGGGGCGGCTGCGCAGCGAGTGTGCAGAGGCGAGCGGGTCATCGACCACCAGGGCATGGGCAAGGGCTCCGAGCTTCGCTTCGATCGGTCCCGCCTCGTGCGGCGCGACGCCATCGAACCGCTCGGCGACCAGCTCCGCATCGAGCTGGTCCCGCAGGCGAAGGAGGTCCGGTGCGAACGGCCCACCCGACGCGAGGAGCTCGCGCGCTTCCGTCAAGTACCGCTCCTGCGCGAGCCGCACCCCCTCGGCGCGCGTCCGAATGGACGCGACGTCCTCGGCAATCGTCGTGCGAGCACGATCGAGACTGACGCGATCCACCACGGACCATCCGAGACGATCGCCGAGGCGCTTGGCCCTCGCATCGTGTTCGCGCCACCGGGGCTCGCGCGCCGCGAGCTCGCGCAGCTGCCCCTGGAGCTCCTTGTGCGTCCTCTCCGCAGATGCGATGTCGGCCCTCGCATCGCGTTCGTGCTCCTCGTGAGCCTCGCGTGTGGCCTCGAGCTCATCGAGGAAGCCCCGGACCACGCTTCCCGCCGGCCCCGTCTGCGAAGACGGCGCGAGCCCGAGCTTCTCTGCATCCGCACGCGCCCGGCTCTGCCGCGCTGCCAGGGCTCGCGCTTCCTCGAGCTCCTTGGCGAGCGGGGACACGCGCTCGGACAGCGCGACCTGCGCGCGATGTCGACGCAGACAGTCCACAGCGATGCGGTACGCGTCCGCAACCGAGACATCGGCACCCGCGAGTGAGCGAAGAGCCCCGAAGACATCCGCATGGCGGCGCCGGTGATCGTCCGCGTCTGCGAGCCTGGTCGCCGCGTGACGCCGTTCGTCATCGACCGCCGCGAGCTGGGCGCGCGCCCCGGCAAGATGCTCCTCGAACTCGGTCGGCGCGATGGCGACGCCTCCAAGGAGCTGCTCTGCCTCACGCAGCCGGCGGACAGCCTGACGGTAGGCACCTGCGCAACGGTGTAGCTCCTCGATGCCGGCCTGAAGGTCCGCCAAACCAGATGCGGCACGCTTGTGGTTCTCCTGAGCCTTCCGAAGGACCTCGCGCTTGCGGTCTCGTGATTCGGCGGCGGCCGTTCGCGCCGCCGCAGCCGCTTCGGCAGCGGTGCTCGAGGCCAGGAGTGCCAGCTCGCGGCGTGCGAGCTCTTCGGCCGCCGCCAGAGCACCTCGCGCGCGCGTCAGCGACGCCCTGGCCGAATCGAGCCCCTGCTCGAGCTCCGCTCGCCGCTGCTCGAGCATCTCGAGCTCCGAAGTCGTACGTGCCAAGGCGTCGATGGCCCCATCCCGCTCAGCGACTGCCGCGGCCCGGGCAGCGTCGGCCTCCGCCACGCGACGCGACAGGTCGTCCGCGCGTTCCCTCGTGGCGAGTATCGCCGCGGCGAACATCGTCTGGCCGGCCTCGAAGATGCCGCCAATCTCCTGTTGGAGCCGCCGCGATTCGTGGACTTCCGCGCGCGTGCGCCGGCAGGCGTCGAGGTTTGCTCTCATGCGCTGCAGGGTGTCGGCCAGGCCACCTTCCTCCTTCAGCAGAAAGGCTCGAAGCTCGGACGTGAGCGCGCGCGAGATCCCGCCCGTCATGCTCGTGCGAAGCATCTCGTTCAGCTTGTTTCGATCTTCGTCGGTGGCGAGCCGCAGCGGGGTGACGCCTTCATCGAAGAGCGTCCCGAAGTAGTCGCGCGCAGACGCGAAGACTTGCAGCCGGCCTCCAAGGCGGGCCGCATTCTCGCGTAGCTCGGTCAGCTCGGGGACGGCGTCCGTGTCGCCGAGCCGCACGAGCAGGAGATCCTGCAGCCGGACATCGCTGCCCAGGCCGGTCACGACGAACGGTGTGGGCTCGACCGACGGCTCGCCCTTGCGCTCGAGGTGCACACCAGCGATCAGTCGACGCCCGCCGGCGACCGCGAAATCCAGCGCAGCGTAGGCAGGCCGTCCCGGTTTGCCGAGGCGCCCCCAAATCCCCTTGTCCCCGCCCGTCGCGCCGGTCTCACCGAGGTTCGTGAACCGCAGGCGCGACATGTCCGGTAGCAGCACGACGTACGCCGCGATCATGACCGTGGTCTTGCCGGCTCCGTTGGCACCTTCGAGAGCGGTGACGTGGCGGTCGAGCAGGTATCGCTCGTAGAAGACGCCCTTCCAGTTCACGAGCACGAGGGCTTCCGCGCGAGTGCGGCTCAAGGCGAACCCTCGTCGTCCGAGGTCGAATCGTCGTCCCCCGTATTGCCGGCATCGCCGAGGATGACTTCGCCGCGAATGACGAGCTTCTCGAGCGCACGGGTCGGATCCTCGAGGCCCCGCACCGGCTCGGCAAATCGAAGCAGCGCAGGCCGCAGGCGAAGGCGGCCGTCGTCGACCACGTCCACGAATCCCAAATCCGCGAGCTTGCGTACGGCCTCGCCGACCTGCGTGCGGACCGTTTCGGCCGCCACGCGCTCGTCGAACTTCCGGCGCCGAGGACTGAGGGTGCGTACCAGCGATTCCGTCCCAACCAGCCCCGCCAGACGCTGCAGGAGCGTCTCCCGTCCGAGGACTCCGCCGTGCTGAACGGTCGACGGATCCAAGTACAGAAGCGCCAGGGTCTGGCCGACCAGCATTTCACCGGCCGAGAGATGCCGGCGGCCGAGCTTGTCGCCCGAGGGCAGCAAGTAGAAGTAGCCGTCGCTGCGCTGCACCAGCTCGCACCCGAAGCGCCGATAGAACGGCTCCAGGTGATCGGCTGCATCGACGAGGAACTCGTATGCCGCCCCGTCGTCACGTCCGATGTGCCTCCCCCGACGCAGCGCAAGGTCCGTGTCCGGGAAGTGGCCATCCCGGATGACGTCTTCGAGCGACTGAAACGTCGAGGCAGTCATCTTCGCAGTCCTCGCGGGGCGACCCGCCAGTCCTCTATCTCGATCCGTTCGAACGCGGTTCGCCAGGGGCGCTCGCGCTCCGATTTCACGTGTGCCAGGCGCGCAAGCAATTCGGCGATTCGCCCGGTCATCGCGTAGCGCAACTCGGGTCGCACTCCGCCGAGCAGGCGTCCCGTCACGTCGACCAACTCGACGGCTCCGTCGGCGAGGGCGGCACGGACGAGCGCCTCGAGGTCGGCGAGTGCATCCTCCGGTGCGACGATGCTCGGATCGGGCTCGCGATCGGCCCGAGCCCTCGTGACAGCTGGACGATCGACCCTGGCTTCGAGCGGGCGGAGCAGCCTGATGGACGGCGCGTACGCCACGAGTACGTGGAAGGGAAGCTCGGTCCAGCCAGCTATCTGGGCCCGCAGCCGCTGACTGAGCGCGCGATCGGGATCGAGGCGCACGACATCCCGGAGATAGCGATGGACGAATTGGTAGTAGTCGGACCACGCACGCTGGCGTGCAGCACCCCACGCCGCAATCCGATCCACGTGCTCGATGACGCGCTGAACCGCTTCCTCGGCTTCGGCGTTCCCGGCGTCCGTCGCTATCGTCTGGATCTCCTGGAGCAATGCGACGAAGTGGTGAGTGTCACGAAGGAGCACCTCGTTGAGCTCACGCAAGGTCGTCGTCGTCGTGTCGAGCAGCGATTGGCAGCGCTCCACCGCGCCGAACCAATCCGCGTGGAGAAGGCTCGCGATCTCCGCTTGCACCTCTTCCTGCTGCGCGTCGAGCCCGCGCTGACGGCGCTCGATTCCTTGGACCAGATCGCCGACGGTCACCCGCAAGGGCCCGATGACACTCTGCTTCCAGGCCTCGCTCGTCTGGGCCCGCTTGGCTGCGGCGAGCAGCTCCGCGAGCTGCGCGCGCAAGGCACCCGTCAGCAGCGTCAAGCTCTCGCGCGTGAGCGCCTCGTCGGCGAGGAAGTACTCGACGATCGCCGCTGCCAGGCGCGTCAGCGCGTACTCCCCGGCTCGGACGATCCCGGCGCCATCGACGCGCGCGAGCATTCTCTGCTCCCGCAAGCGTTGGATGGCATGGGTGGCTCGCTTCCGAGGGTTCTCGGCCCCCGGCTCGACGACGTCGCACACCTGCTCGAACAGGTCGACGAGCATGTCCTCCTCGAACGACGCGAGCCGGTCGGCGCGTATGTAGAGCCCAGCAAGGAAGCAGAGATCCACCGTCTTCAGGTCGACGTTGATCTGGTTGCGGGCGAGGGCGGCGACGAGGCGGCTGGGGTCTCTGGAGTCCATCGCTCCGAAGCGCAAACGTATCGCGGGCGGGCGGCTTCGCGTAGAGGGGACAACTTTTCTTGCGGTGACCTTTCCAGATTTGCCTCGCCGAGGGGAGGGAGGGGTACAGGGGACGCGAACCCGGGCCCCCCGCCCGGGAGGGCGGCCGCGCGACGCGGCCGCGACGCCGTCCCCTGCCCACGAGGAGACCGCGCGATGAACGAGCCCACCACCGGCCGCCCCTGGCGCTGCAACGACTGCGGCGCGCTTCTCGGCATCCAGTACGGAGCCGAGCTTCACGTGAAGTACAAGGACGTGCAGCACTCGATCGCGGGCCGTTGCCGGCACGTGTGCCGGCACTGCGGCGCGATGAACACGATTCACGTCGCGGCGCCTCCGACTCGGAGCACGGTGCGGGAAGGAGGTGCGCGATGAGCCTCTCCGCCGTGCTCGCGAGCGTTCCGGCCACGGTGCGCCGGCACGAGGCGACGTTCCAGCGCGCGCGCGCCGTCGAGCCCGCGCTCGGGCGGTACGCGACGGCGAGCGCTCTGCTGGAAGCCGTCACGCTGACGTCCGACCTGTCCACGCCCGAGCGGCAGGTGCTGGTCGCGGCGATCCTGCGGCGCCACCAGGACGAAGCCCACCCGCTCTGGCAGGCGCTGCTCCTGCGGGCTTTCGACATCCTCCTCATCGCGATGCGCTGGCGCGCTCGCGGGGGCGCGGAGGAACGCGAACAGCAGGTGCTGCTCGCGTTCCTGCAGGCGGTCGGGCGCGTGCGTACGGACCGGCCCGTGTTCGCCACGGTGCCTCGCGCCATGGCCCGGGCGCTGCACTTTGCCGCGCGCAGCGGCAAGCGCGCCGAGGCCGACCACGTGCCGCTCGATGAAGAGTCGCTGGAGCAGGCGCCCTCGCTCCAGGTCGAGCCGAGTCCGTACGTCGTGTGCCTGGCGCGCGAGATCGCCGAGCGCATGGCGCGCCGCCCCGGCGGCGCGGACGTCGTTCGCGTGCTGGCCGGCATCGAAACGGCGGCCGAACAGGCGGAGCGGCTCGCTGGCTCGACGCCCACGGCTGCGGCGGAGGAGGTCACCGGCTCGCGCCTGCGCCAGCGCACGAGACGCGCGCTTCGCGACGTGCGAGCCGAGCTCGGGCTGGACGACTGCGAGGACTCGGCATGAGCGTTCCGCGGGAGAGCGCACCGCGGTACGACCGAAGCGACGCGCACGACCGGCTGGCCGACGCGTGGATGCCGTGGCGACTCGCGGTGATGTTCGAGCTGCGTCGGAGCGCCCCGTTCGCGAAGCTGACGCGCGCCCAGTGGGCCGTCTTCGAAGCGATGGCCACGGTCTGGGACCGCGGTCCGCGCGAGTGGCCCAGCCAGTGCGCGCTGGCGCAATGCGCCGGGTACAGCGAGCGCGCGGTCCGCCTGGCGATCGCCGAGCTGAAGCGGCGGGGTCTCGTCGGCGAAGAGGCCCACCCGCCTGGCCTGTGGACGCAGCGGGGACGGTGCGTGCCGGGTCCGGTCACGGTCCGCGAGCTCGGTGCAATCCGTCGACGCTTCGCTCCTGCCGCCGTGTCGGCCGTTGCCGGATCGGTGTCGCCGGTTGCCGGGACCATGCCGGCGATTGCCGCAGCCGTGTCGCCCAGTGCCGGTACCGTGTCGGCCGTTGCCGGTTCATGGCGGCAAGTGGCCGCTGCCGGCCGGCAATCACCGCCGCTTAATTTAAATACAAACGAAGATCTTCTTCTTAAGGATCCCCAAACCGACCGCGCGCGAGAACGTGCGGCGAGCGCGCCGTCCCCTGCGTCCGATCAAGGAGAGGCAGCTGGTTCGTCGAACGTGACGGACGACGATCGCGCCGTCGCGACCACCGCGATCGCCGAGTGCCTCCGGCGCCGGTGGCCGGACCGGCCCCCGCCGCGCGACTTCCACCCCGACGATGTCGCCTGCGTGGCGCGGTGCGCCGCGTCGGTCGGCGGCGGCGCCGACGGCAAGCTGCAAGCGCTTCGCGACGCCCTCGCGGGCGCCAGTCGCACTTCGAGACAGCCGCCGACCGTCCGCTACGTCTGGGGCACGCTCGAGCATTTCCGCGCCCATGTCCGAACGACCCGTCAGCTGCGAGGTGGGCCAGAGCAGGAAAGGCGCACGCCAGTGCGGTCGCCGTCCCCACCGCAGCCGGCCGCCGAGCCGACCCAGAAGTACCCGGGCGGCTCCGACCCCACGCTGGTCGCGTCGCTTCTCGACGCCGTGTTCGAGGATCCGAGCTGGAGGAACCGCGCGTAGCGGTCGCCGACGGATCGCCCGATGCCAAGGAAAAATCAAAAAACATCATCATGCCTGTCACGATTTTCCGATTCCGGTGCCATTCTATCTAGGTAGGAACCCCAGAAACCCGGACGCGCCCGACGCGCTTCGACCGCCAGGAGGCCACCGTGGCCGACTCGAAGCCGTCATCCGTGCATCTGCCCGTCGTTCCGTCCGACTCCACCACCCTTGGCGCGTCGTACACCTGCTCGCAGCTGTCCCAGTTCGAGCGGTGTCCGCTGTCGTTCGCGCTGCAGCGCGCCGAGCGATTCCCGTCGCCTGCGCCGCCGGAGAGGCGCCTCGGCGTGGTGCTTCACCGGGCGCTCGAGGACGTCGTCCGCGAGCACGTCCGCACCGGACGGATCGCGCGCATCGATCGCCACCGCGCGACGGCGGCCTTCCAGTGGGCCTGGGCGCACCACGACCTGTCGGATCACGCGCTCTTCGTCGACGGCCTCGACCTCGTCGCGCGGTGGGCGCGCAGGGAAGGCGTCGTCGCGCCCGAGGACGTGCTCGGAATCGCGCAGGAGTTCGAGGTCGAGGTCGGCGGAGTCCGCGTCCGCGGCCACATGGACCAAGTCGACCGCATCGGCGAGGAGGCCGTGCGCGTGCGCGACTACACGTCGAGCCGCTTGCCGCCGCGCCGCGAGGACGCGGAAGCGAGCCTGAAGCTCGCGATCCACGACATGGCCGCACGCCAGCTCTGGCCCTGGGCGAAGCGGGTCGAGCTCGCGGTCGACCTGCTGCGTCACGACGTGCGGGTGGCGTTCGAGCGCACCGACGCGCAGCGCGAGGCCACGCGCGAGTACGTTCGGGCGTCGGTCGCGCAGATGCGTCGCGGCGAGTTCCCGGCGCGCCCGAGCACGCTCTGCGTGCACTGCGATCAGCGGACGCGCTGCCCGGCGTACGCCGACGCGCGCGCCGCCAAGCGAGCGGCCGGCGCGGCGGATCTCGACGACCTTCACGTCGTGGCGCGCGAGCGCGAGGAGCTCGCGCTGCTCCTGAAGGCGCTCGGCGAACGCAAGGACGTGCTCGACGAGGTGCTGCGCGCGGAGCTCGAGCAGCAGCCCGAGCTCCGCCTCTTGGGGCATCGCTACACGCTCTCGACGGCGATTCGCCGGGAGTACCCGCTGGAGGGGCGCTGGAGGGGGCGGTCCTGGCGCTGCAAGACGCCGGCGTCGGTCGCGAGCAGGCCATCGCTCGCATCGGCGCCGTCGACGGCAGCGCGCTGAAGGCGATGCTCGCCGAGCTGGACGAGTCGCTGCCGCAAGAGCCGCGGCAGGCGCTCGAAGCCAGGCTCGAAGCGGTCGCCCGGTGCACGCCGGTCACGCGCCTGCTCGTGCGCGACCTGCGGCGGTGAGGAAGACGAAGGCGACGAAGACGACGCGTGTGTGCATCGAGAGGCGCCCGACGCCCCGTTCGAGAAAAGGAGCATTCGAATGGTGAGCGAAGAGTCGAAGGCGAAGTCGAGTGAGTCGCAAACCGAGAAGTATGCTTCGGCGACGTGGCGCCGAGCGCCGCGGCGGTGCGCGAGCTGATCTGGTTCTTCAACGAGGCCGAGTCGGCGATCGAGGACTCGTCGAACTTCTGTCCCCTCGTCGCCGGCAGCACGGCGACGACGGCCGACGAGGAGGAGGCACGCCGCGAGGCGGTCCATGCGGTCGGCAAGATCAACGGCTGGCTCAGCAAGGTCCACACGACCGAAGCGCTGTTGCTCGCGGGGCTCTTCACGGACCGGCCCTGGCCGAAGCGCGTCCGGCGAGCCCTCGGCGTGCTCGGCGGCGCCGTCGCGGTGCTCCCCGTCGTCCGCGCCGAGCACCTGAGCGCATTCGCGACCGGACGGACGCGCAGCGACAAGGTGCCCGACTGGCTGGAGGAGCTTCTCGCCGGCCGCGGTCGCGACTCGGTCGCTGCGTGGAAGCGCGACGCCGCGCGCTCCTGCGCCATCGCCATCGCCGCTTACGAGCGGGCCCGCGGCAAGTGCCCGTGCATCGCCCCCGAGAAGGAGGAAGAAGACCGATGAAGGCTCCGAAGAATCGCCCCGTGTCGCTCGAAATCCAGGCGCTGTACCCCCTGAACGCGCTCGCGCGCTTCGCCAACGTCGACATCGACATGCTGCGGCGCGTGCTTCGCTCGAACCGCGTGACGTTCGTGCGTCAGGGGCGCGCCATGTACGTCCCGCTGTCGGAGATCTGGCGGAAAATCCCGGCGCTCTGGCAGAGCCTGTGCGCGGCCGACGAGGCCCGCGTCGAGGATTCGGGTCGGCGCGAGCACGGCCCGGCGCACCAGGCGCGCCAGGCGACGAAATAGCCCAAGGGTAGAGACACCGAGATCGACGGGTCGGCGCCGCGCGCGGGTTCGCGCGACGCCGGTCCGTTCCCCCCACACCAGGAGAAACGCCCATGACGACCGCCAAGACCGTTCACCGCACGCTCGCCTCGCTCAGGCTGCCCCGCCCGATCCCGGCGCTCATCTCGCTCGCCAAGGCCATCGTCCAATCGATGACCGGCAACGCCACGTTTCCGACCCCGGAACCGCCGCTCGCCACGCTCACCCAGGCCATCACCGACCTGGAGACCGCCGAGAGCGCCGCGACGGCGCGCACGCACGGCGCGGTCGCAGCGCGCAACGACAAGCGCACCGCGCTCGTCGCGGAGCTCGAGCAACTGCGCGCGTACGTGCAGAAGCTCGCCGACGAGAACATGGACAACGCGCCGGCGATCATCCAGAGCGCCGGCATGAACGTGCGCAAGGTCGCGTCGCGCGCCAAGCGCGTGTTCGCGGCCAAGAACGGCGCCGTCTCCGGCCAGGTAGAGCTCGTCACGGAGGCTGCCGCGCGCCGCGCAGCGTACGACTGGGAGTACAGCACCGACGGCGGCAAGACGTGGCAGCTGATGCCGAGCACGCTGCAGGCCAAGACCGTGATCAACGGCCTTCAGCCTGCAACGACCGTGTCGTTCCGCTACCGCGCGGTGACCAAGTCGGGCGAGATGGACTGGAGTCAGCCCATCTCGATTCTGGTGAAGTAGGCGCCCCCGGTCGCGATCCGAAGCAAGCCGGCATTCGAATGGGGGCCGCCGCGTCCGTCCACGTTGGCGGATGCGGCGGTTCCGCCGGCCATCGAGACGGACGGAGCGCCGGACGTGGGTCGCACGGAGGTCAACGGCGTCTGGAGCGTGCAGTGCGGCGCCACCCTGCGGTATCCGGCGGGCACGCAGATCGTGAACACGACGGAGGACCACTTCGAGCTCACCCCGGAGGAAAAGCGCGCGCTCGCGGTGGAGGACGCCATGATGCGGGCTCTCGCGGATCTCGACGAGAGGTTCGCCGACGCGATCCGGCCGTGAACACGCAATGTCAGACCACCTCGTGCTAGGTTCGCTGCGCCGCGAGGGTGTCGACATGGCCATCAAGAACGCAAAGACCACGAAGAAGAGCGCTGTCTCGGAGAAGCCCGCCAAGAAGTCCGCCAGCAAGGCCGACTTCGTGCGAGCTCACGCCGGCCTTTCCGCGAAGGAGATCGTCGCCAAGGCCAAGGCGCAGGGCATCCAGATGGGCGAACCGTACGTGTACAACGTTCGCGCGTACGACAAGACGTCGAGGGGCAAGCGAGGGCGCAGCGCCGCGCGAAGCACGGCCCGTCTCGCTCGCACGAACGGGACCTCACCGGCCGAGAACGTTCTGAAGGCCGTCGCCGCGGAAGTCGGGCTCGGACGGGCCATCGACATCCTCGAGCACGAGAGGGCATTGGTGCGGGCGGTGCTTCGGAGCTGACGCCGGCGATTGCGCGATCGAGCCGAGGCTCGACGAGCCGACCTCCGGGGCGCACGTCCTCGACGAAAGCTTCCGCTGCGTTGGAGTGCCGTCGTTGACCGACGCTGCCCGTCGCATTACCCTTGGTAATGATGATGCGCTCGGCCAGCTCGAGGGTGACCTCGCAGAACCAGATCTCCATCCCTGCCGAGGTTCGCCGCCGGTTCGGCATCGTTCCGGGGACCGAGCTCGTGTGGCAGGAAGAGGACGGCAGGCTGGTCGTCCATCCCAAGCGCTTCACAGTCGATGACCTTCGGGCGTTCTGCAAGACCCGCGGACTACGAGCGATGACCCCCGCGGCAGCTCGCCGAGCGCGTGATCGCGCCATCCGAGCGAAGTATGGCCGCGGCTGACACGAACGTGGTCCTCCGCCTCCTCTTGGAGGACGACGATGCACAAACGCGCGCTGCCGGCGCCTTCCTGCGGGCCAAAGGGCCACTGTTCGTCTCCCACGTCGTCCTTGCCGAAGTCGTGTGGGTGCTGACCAGCGTGCACGGGTTCGGGCGCGCGGATTTGAGCGGCTTCGTCGAGATGCTCCTTGCGACCGACGGACTCGAGCTGCAGGACCCCATCGTCGTCAAGGACGCGCTCGAGGCCCACCGCTCCTCGAAGGCCGATTTTTCCGATTGCCTCGTGCTCGCCATCGCGAGGCGCAGCGGAGCGTTGCCTATTGGTACGTTCGACCGCAAGCTCGGCCAGCTGGACGGCGTGCAACGGGTGGGGCCGAAGGCGCTGAGGTGACCGACTCCTGGCGCCCGCTCACGGTCCGGTCGGATCCAAGCCGAGCTCCGCCCGCAGGGCCGTGAAGTCGAACGGATCGCCGTCCGACATCCGGTGCTCGCCGTTTTCGAAGGAGCGCAGAAGGACGTCGACTCGCTGCCTCCCGGTCGCCGTGCGCACGGCCTGCCGTGGCGTCTTGCCGCCCAGCATGGGAACCGGCGCATCGAGCCAGGCGCGATAGTGTTGCTGTTTCAGCTGGCACAGAGCCTGCTTCTCCTCGGCCGAGGGCTCGTGGGGGAGTCGGGGAGCCCCCGGGCGCTGCGCGCTCGAAGTGGGATCCGTATGCTCGCGCAGCCGGTGCCTTAGCGATGGCGCGCAGGTTTGCTCGACCAAAGCTCGGAGACGATCGGCCCGCTGCTTCGAGTTGGTCTCGACGCGCAGGCGCTCTCCTTCGAGCACCAAGTGAGCCACCACCGTGTTGTCCCAGTGGGCGTGCACGGCGTTGCCGGGACGCAGCAGCACGAGCTTCATGCGCCCGTCCTCCGCCTCTTCCTCCTCGATGCCGTCAATCGCGCGAAGCGCGCCCTCGATGCGCGCGCGCTCGCCGGGCTCGATGTCGAAGTGGTCGGTCGTGAGCACGAGGTCTTCGCCGTCGGTGTTGACGAGCTTGCGCGGACCGGACTGCCGTGCCTCCTCGTCACGCACCGCCTTGGCCCACTGCTTCACCAGTGCGAGCCCGAGATCCTCGGTCGCCAGCGCCTCGATCGGCACGTCCCCCTTGGTGCGGGCGCGGCGCTTGATCTTGCCGACGAGGGGCGCGACGGCGGTCGGCGGAAGCAGCCGTGGATACATCCCGCAGAAGTAGGAGGCGCCTTCGTGATCGACGACCCGGGCGAGCACCGCGTCGCGGACCGTCAGCTGCTGCGAGGCCTTCTTTTCCACGATGCGGCGCGTTTGGCCCGAGAGCAGGTCGCGGGCGGTGACACCCACGCCCGGCTCGGTCGCGGCGATCTCCCAGATGCCGAGCCACGCGCGCTGCTGGGCTTGCAGCCACGCGCGCTCATCGGACGTCAGCCGGCGCGCGTGGTCGGCGAGGAAGCCGTCGACGACGCGCGCGCCGCCGACACGCGACACGTAGACCGACCACGGTGCGGCGAGCATCCCGAGGAGCGGCTCGGAGCGGCCGGCGGCGCGGACGAAGCGCGAGGCCGCTGCGTCCCAGCTCTCGCCGTGACGGCTCATCGCATAGCGTTCCAGCGCTGCGACCATGTGCTCGTCCAAGTCGTGGACCGCCGCGCGCTTGCTCTCCTGAGCGTGCGTCGTTCGAACGGCATCCTGGCAGCACTTCTTGTACTTCTTGCCGCTGCCGCAGGGGCACGGATCGTTGCGTCCGACCTTCGCCGATGGCGCGGGCATCCCGCGTGCGGCCACCGGGACGAGCTGGGCCGGCGCCTCGAAGTCGTCGGCGTCGTAGGGAGCGGTCAGCGTGACCGTGATCGCCGAGTCCGCCACCGAGCTCGACTCGCGCACCGGCTCGAAGGGCGCTCCTCCGAAGACCTCGCGGTGGCGCACGAAGAACGACGCTACGGCGAAGGCGCACTCGGTGGCGATGCGCACGTCGCGCTCGGTGAGCGGCCGGGGCACCCCGTCGCGTTCGCGGTGCATCACGACCGGTACCGCGTCGGGCGCAGGCGGAGTCCAGCCGTGGGCGTCCATCTCGCGGCGCATCGAGGGAGGGACGTCTCGGGCGCGCCAGAAGTCGAGCGACAGCACGGGGCCTCCCAGGTCCGGGGCGCCGCCGGGCGGAACGTCCGCGGTGGCGAGGATCCGCTCGAAGGCGAGAAGCGATGGGAAAATGACCAGGCCGAGGCTCTCGCCCAGGGCTCCGATGATCGACACGCACGCGCCCTGCACGCCGAACGCCGGGATGTCCATGCGAAGCACTTCGTCGTCGGCGGCGCGTTTCCACGGCGCCACGCGATACAGGTGCGCGGCCGCCTCGAACATGCGCGCCACGGAAGCCGCCGATACGTCGCCGCCCTCGAGGTAGCTCGCGTCGTCGTCGCCGTCCGGCATGCTCGCGACGAACGCCTCGAAGATCTCGTCCAGCTCGGGCGTCGGCGCGACGCGCAGCTCGAACCGATCCCCCAGCTCGTTGCGCAGTTCGGCGGCGGTGGCGTGTTCGGCGACCCGCAGCCATGCAGGCGGGCGTATCTGCGCGTGGGCGCGCTGCCGAAGCGACCGGGTGAGGAGACGGGCGAGGCCCCGGCCGTCGTCCTCGGACACCACCTCGTGCGCTACGGCGATCCCCGTTGGCATCTGGACCCAGACCAGAAGCTCGGGCCGACGAGGGACACCGCCGTCGTCGACGAAGACCGGCAGGCGCATGCGACCGCCGACCCATTCGACGGGAGTGCGCGCCGCGGGGCCATTCGGACGACGGATTCGATCGAGCTCGGACCGGGACATCGCTGGCCCACGCGTGTGCCGCGCCAGGAAGTGCGCGTCAAGAGGCGGTCGCCCGTGGGAGTCTTCGTCGCATGGGTCGTGGCCCACCTACCGACGCGCGGCGCGGGCTAGCCGGACGGCGGTCAAGCCGCCAGTTTCCAGGCGGCCATCGAGTCCATGAAGCTCCGCCAGCATTGGCGGCAGACGTCGTGGTGTTTGACGACGCGCCACTGGTTGCGGACGCGAGCCAGCGCGGGGCGGCGGTGGCACCAGCGGCAGATCGGGCGAGCACGGCGGATCGGGCGGAGCATGGGTGAACTCCTGCGAATCGCAAAAGGGGAGAGGAGAAGGGCTCAGGGGCGCCCGCTTCGCGAAGGGTGCGCGCGGTCGCCGAGCTGAGCGATCGACGCGCCGTCCGGCTGGGTGATCGCCGGCGGCGGCGCGGCGTCCGGCGTGGAGTCGGGACGGATGTCGTACGTGCGCTCGGGTTGTCCGAAGAGTGCGAACACGCAGACGGTGCCGGCAGCGGCGATGAGAGCGGCGGATGTCGCGACCTCGCCCCATCGAGCAACGGCGCGGGCGGTCGCGCCCATCGCCATCAAGAGGAAGGCGAGCACGGTCAGGCTTGCGCGCACGACCGGCGCTTGCAGGAGGTGCTCGCGGCGATTCATCCCGCAGCGGGCCGTCAGCGCGTCCGACGGGCCGCTCGACGGCGCATTCGAATGGAAACCCGACGCGAGGAGCGCACCACCCGCCGCGAGCGTCTTGGCGCGCACACCCTGGGGCTCCTGAAGGAGGTCGCCCACCCAGCGCTGCAGCCGCCCCTTGCGCGCGTACGCGGGAGCGGCATCCGCGGGCTCGGGCGATTCGAAGGCAACGGGCGCGACGCGATCGGCAGCGGCCTCGTTGAAATCCAGTGCAGTTGCAAAGAAGCGGTCCGTGCGGTCAGGGGCAGTCATCGTCGTCTCCTGCCCACTCCCTCCCCTCGGCGATGCAAATCTGGAAAGGCGACCCTCACGTTTGTTTCTTTTTCTAGGCTACCGATCGGTCTGGTCGGCGCCCTGATGAAGAAAGGCGAAAAAAGCGAGGCGACACTTTCCAGATCTGCCTTCGCGAGGGGAGGGAGGGGGTAGAGACCATGGACCCCCACCTCGAGCCCGAGCCCGCCGCTTCCGCTGCCGCCGCTTCGCCCCGTGTCGAGTCGCCCCTTGCCCGCCGCAGCGCCTTAAGAGAGAAGGTGCCCATGTGGGACAAGCTCCGCGCGCTCGGATTCGCCAGCGCGAGCGCCGAAGAACGCGAGGCGATGCTCCGGGACAAGGAGCTGCGCGAGGCCATCGCCAAGGTCCTCGCCGGGCGCGTTCCGGCGGCGGACATCGAGGACGTCGTCCAGGAGACGCTCATCGCCGCCTACGAGGCGACGCGGCTGCCCGCGGATCCGCAGAAGCGCCGCCAGTACGTCTTCGGGGTCGCCCGAAACAGGGCGTACAAACACCGTCGCAAGCTGCGGATCACGCCGCAGCCGGGTCGGGAGGAGAACGTCGAAGACTTGCCCCCGGCCGTGCCCGTCGGCTCCTCGACCGCTGCCATGACCCTCGTCGACCAGCGCGACCTCTTGAAGAAGGTCGCGGTCGACCTGACGCCGAGCCAGCTCGTCACGCTCGAGTGGCTCGCGCGGCAAATGATGGGCGAGAGCCTCGCCGTGTGGCCGCCGCGGCGGGCGTCGACGAGCAGGTCGCCTACAAGCGCGTGGCCACGCTGCAGCGCCGCCTGATGGCAGCCGCCGCGGCGCTCGCGTTCGTGCTCTTCGTCGGAGTCCCGCTCTGGTGGGCGCTGCGGCCGAAGCCGCAGATCGCCAATCACCCGAAGCCCGCGCCGACGACGATGGCCCCCGAGCGGCCGGCCAGCTCCACGCAGCCGCCGCAGTCGATGCTGGTGCCCGAGCCGCAGCCGTCTGCGCCGCCAGTGGAGACGCCGCAGGAGGTGGCCAAGCCGATCCGCGACCGGGGGCTGGACGAGTGCAAGAAACGCCAGTGGTCCGACTGCCTGTGGGATCTGCAGCGCGCCAGGGAGATCGATCCGCAAGGGGACGAGGACCCGGCGGTGCAGCGGGCGTGGAAGAAGGGGAGGGAGGCGATGAGGCACGAGTACGACGACAAGCCGCCGCTGCGGGCGCCGCACGGGCCGGAGACGCCACCGAAGTAGACGGACCCGCCCATGCCGCGATTCATCCCCACTTCGTCCGCGAGCGTCACCGTGCCCCTCATCCGAACGCGCCTCCTCTCGTCGTACGGTCCCTGGATCGCGCTTCTTGCCGCGGTCTTCCTGAGCTCCACGCCGGCCGCCGCCGAATCGTCTTCGACGGCCGGCAACGATGGCGCACCGGAGCAGCAAGCGGACGTCGACGTCGACCCGGCTGCTTCGGCGCCGCGGCCGACGCACGCCGGTTGGCGAGCTACCGGCTGGCGCCACGTGCGACGCATCCGCTCGCAACGACGGTACCTCGCTCGACCACCTGAGACTCACGTGCGGATCGGGCCTCCGCGTGTCGGTCTACGCGGACGCCGGCGCCCTCCAGATCCGTGGCGACTACGACTTTCCGCGCGAGCGATCACCCTTCTGGGACAATCTGCCGCTGCTTCCAGGAACGACGGTCGAGTTCGAGGCCACCCTCGACGACCCGGCACCGCCGCCCTCGTGCGCAGGCAGGTCGGAGCAATCGGTCGATCTCGTCCTCGAGCACGCGGGTCAGCGCTACGAGCGCCCCTACACGCTGGAGGACGTCCATCTGCGCGCGAGCTTCGGGCCGCTCGAGATGCATGTCGAGACGCCCTGGTGCCAGCGCACGTGCGTCGGGAAGGGCGACGCGACGCGCCAGCACTACCGGTACGTGTGCACGTGCTGGCGCGAACCGTACGAGACCTCGATGGAGGTGCACGTTCGCGATGGCATCGTCTACGCCATCGAGGGGGACGCGATGCCCGACACGGGGCGCAGAGACGTCAAGGGCGTCTGGAGCGTGCCGTGCGGCGCGAGGCTGCGGTATCCGGCGGGCACCCCGATCGTGAGCGTGGAGGACGGCGAGTACTTCGACCTCACCCCCGAGGAGGAGCGTGCGCGAGCCGAAGGCGAGGCGGCCCTGGACCGGGAGCTCGAGTTGAAGTGATCCGCCGGCGGAACGCCCATAGCTCACTGGGATGCACTCGCCATCACGGCCGTGTGATCCGGTGCATCGCGGCCCTTCAATCGAACAGGGCCGTGACGGCGCGCAATCGGCTTCGGTTGGCATCGATGCTCGAGGCCAGGCGAACGCAAACGAATTCGCGGAGCTCGGTCTGCGTAACCAGCGGCGCTGCGACGAGCCACGTCTCTAGCGCCATCTGCATCTCCTCCGCCGTCGAAAAGCGCTGCGCCGGGGCCGGCGCGAGCGCCACCTCGATGATGCGCGAGAGCTCACGGGGGCAGTTCGGCGTCACGATCGCGGGTGGGACGAAATGACCGTTCAAGACGGCGCGCACGACGTCGATCAGCGTCTTGCCCTGGAATGGCAACGCGCCCGTCGTTGCTTCGTACAGGACACAGCCCAGGGCGAACACGTCGCTGCGCCGGTCCACGGGCTCGCCGGACGCTTGCTCGGGAGACATGTACGAAGCCTTTCCGCGAATCCAGTCGTGCCGGCTCGAATCGGTGACGCACGCGAGCCGCGCGATGCCGAAGTCGGTCATCTTCACGGTACCGCCGACCGACACCAGGATGTTCTCCGGCGAGACGTCGAGGTGCACGGGCCCGAGCGGCCGTCCGCCGCCATCGCGGAGCTCGTGGGTAGCGTGCAGCCCGCCGCAAGCATCCGCGGCGATCCGTGCTGCGATCCGAGCATCGATGGGCCCGCCCGCGTGCAGCAGATCGCACATGGATCCGCCCTCGACCCACTGCATCGCCATGAACAACCTGCCGCGGTCCTCCCCGAGCTCGTGCACGGCGCACACGTTCGGGTGCTGAATCTGCGAGGCAAGCGTGGCTTCGCGCACGAACATGCGTTCGTAATGCGGATCGCCCTCCAGCGAGCGGCGCATCGTCTTGATGGCGACGAGCTTCGCAAATCCCTTGTGGCCGACGAGGCGCGCCAGCCACACTTCGGCCATGCCGCCGCTGGCAATCGGGATCAGGAGCTCGTAGCGCCCTAGGTGCGTGTGCGGCTGGAGCAAGTTCCCCCACCAGCCTGGGGCTCCAGACTGCTGGCGATCGGTCAAGGCCGCGGTCAGGGCCGCCCTTGCCGCGAAAGCGGTAGGGAGTCGGGCGGCGGGGGGGAAGCGGTCAGCGCGATCGCCAGCAGACGGGAGCCGCAGGCGGTGCAGCGCGAGGAGCAAGCGCGATGCCGAGGCTGCGCCCAGCGTCATCGCCGGCATTTGGGACGACGTTCTCGGTGCGGCCATGCCCGTGCGGCTCGGGGCGTGCAAGCGCGGGCACCATCGGATCACAGTCGGCTCGCACGCGTCCGAACGGATCCCTGTGCCTGCAACCGAGCACACTGCCGCGAACACCGTCATCGCGAATGCGCGCGAATTTTCAGGGAGAGCGGATGCGGCACACCGAGTGCAACGGCGTTGAGAATCAACATGGCCGCCGCACGCACGTTCGACCTATCCCCAGCCTTGCTGACGCAGCCCCCGCCGACGGGCTACGGCACGCTCCGCGACGCGGACCGCGAGACGAAGCTTCCGCCGCCGCCGCGGGTTCCTCACCGCAGCGACGAGGAGGCCCCGGTGACGTCGATCGCCACGAGCGTGGACAGCCTCGGCGAGCTTCACATGACGATGAGCGCGCGGCTCGACCGGCTCCAGGCCGTGGCGGGCGACCTGGAGCCGGAGGGGCTGCGCGTGCTCGTGAGCTACTACCTTCGCAGCGCGCGCGAGCTGCGCGATCGGATGTTCCGCCTGTCGATGGCTCCGCGGGTCGAGGGCGAGGACGAGCTGACGGTGTCGGAGCTGAAGCTCGCTCAGGCACTCCGCTGGACGTACTTGTGGACCATCGACCAGCTCGACTCGTTGCTCTGGTGCTGTGTGGGCGAGAAGCAGCCGGAGCTCGCATCGCTCGAGGAGATCGTCTCGGTCTGTCCGGAGGTGTTCGATCCTCTTCACGACCGTCGCACGGCCGATCTCGACGAGCGAGTCACGAATGCGCTGGTCGCCCTCGACGAGATCGTGATCCAGCTCGTTCGCAAGCGAGACTGGATCGAGCGCTCCTGCGGCGCACGCGGCGCGGCCACCGCCGGCAGGTGACGGACTCGCCATGGCCACGATGGCATTGGATTCGCTCGGGCCGAACCTCGCGTGGTGGCGGCAGGCGCACGTCGGGCTGGCCGCCGATCTCGTACGCTTGCAGCACGTTCGGCAGGCCGTGAGCAGGAAGGGCCCTGGGACCGAGCGCATCCGACGCTCGCTCGCACGGATCGAGCGCGTCCGCGATGCGCTCTACGCGCTGTACTGGGCCGTGTCCGATTCGAGGATGCTTCCGCCGCCCAGCGCCGGTGGGCCGTTCGAGATGCACGTGCGCCGGTGTTACGCCTGGTGCGCGATGATCGTCCAGTGCCTGCGGCTGGTCGTCAACGAGCTGCGGGACGGACGGCATACCGATTGGCACGCCGTTCGACTCGAAGTCGGTCGCCACGCGGAGGCATGGGTGAGCTGGGCCGCAACGGTCCAGAGCTCGGTCGCGGAGACGGCAAGGTTGCGGAGAGAGGGAGGCTAGATGGGACCCAGGTCTGCCTTTTCATCGCCGGGGCCATGGCCGGGCGCGATGACCGACGAACACTCGGTTCGACCCCACGTTCTCTTGGTCGACGACGATCCCGCCGTGGCGCGGGGCGTTGCAAGGCTGCTGCAGAGGCATGTCCGGGTCGTCGTCGAGCACGGCGCAGCGGAAGCGCTGAAGCGCATCCGGGAAGGCGAACGGTTCGATGCAGTTCTGTCCGACGTCGACATGCCTGTCATGAACGGCCTGGCGTTCTTCGAACGCCTCGCAGCCGAAGCTCCGGACGTGTGCCGGCGCTTCGCATTTCTGACCGGTGGTGCGGCAGACGACGAGAGGCTGACTGCTGCCCAGCGGCCCTGCTTGCTGAAGCCATGTTCGCCGACGCAGCTGTTCGAGCTCGTGCGGGCTCTCGTGCAAGGCGGGAGCTCGTCGCCAGCCGGCTGACGTGTGCTCCCTGCGTTCCATCGAGGGCGATGGCGATGCGCAGGCAACGACGTGGCCGTGCCGTGCGGCTCGGGTATGCCGATTGCGTCCTCACCCGGAACATCCGATGGCATCGAGCGAGTTCCAAGCGCAGCTCGCGTGGTGGCTCGAGGCGCACATGTCCCTGGCGTCCGACCTCGTTCGCCTGCAGCAACTTCGCGACGGGTTGTCTCGGAAGGGCCGGAAGACCGAGAGGATCCGGCTCTTGGCCGTCCGGGTCGAGCGAGTGCGCGACGCGCTGTACGGGCTGTACTGGAGATCTTCCGATGTGCACCGCATGCTGCTCGCGGGCGGCGGGCGCTCGTTCGAGCGGGACGTCCAACACGGCTACGACTGGTGCAGCCGCACGATCGCTCGCCTCAGGTCGATCGCCCTGGAAGTCTGCGACGGGACGTCCCCGGATTGGGGAGCGCTCGCGAGGGAGCTCGACGACGCGGCGGAATTCTGGTTGCAGCGCGTGGAGAGGCTCGTCGTCCCGGCGAGGTTTGACGGCAGAGGCTCACCGGCGCCGCGCTGAACGTGCTCGCGCAGGACGACGACGTGCCGGAGATGCCGCCGGCGACGGTGTGAGCTCGGCTGCGCGAGTGGAGCTCCGCCCGGACTCGGCGTCGTGTGGCCCAGGCTCTCGACGGGCGAGGTCACGCGCCCGGGCCTGTAGCTGCCAGACAACCTTCGCGATCCGGTCCCGGCCCACCCGGAGAGCCTCGGAGGCCGACCGCAGGTCCTGCGCCGGCTTCGCGTCGTCGCTCGCCAGGAACTCCGCGCTCGACGTCAGAAGCATCAGTGCTTCGAGCACCGCGTGGCACGCGGCCAGTACCTCGTCGGGCGGTAGGCCGTCGCAGACGCGAGGAGCTCCAGTCTTCTTGGTCGCCGCGGTGCTCATACCGCCTCACCTCGAGCGACCGACGGATCCCCGGCTGCGATCCGCCCTGCGACATGCGACGCCATGCACATCTGGACGCGCACCCGTCGCCAATCCCGCAGCGCCGGTTCGACCGATAGAGCGCGTGGACGAGTGCATGCCCATGGGCCCGGAGCAATGGGCGTGCCTCCACCGGGCAGGGCGTGTCGCAGCTCACGTGGGCACGTCTCGATCACGGCTGCTGCTGCACTCCACCCGGTGTTCTGCGGTCCATTACCCGGCATCGCGCGTGCACGGCATGCCGCTCGGGGGCAGCGACATCATGGGCCAGCAGCAAACCTGCATCGACTGCGGAGAGCGATCTCCCTCGACCGAGACGAACTACACGCTCATCAGCGCGGCGCACGGATGGCGCTTGACGCGATTCCGTGGCGACGACGGCCAGTTCGTCGTGCACTGGCGCTGCCCCCGCTGCTGGGAGGCGTACAAGAAGAACCGCGGGCAGCCGTCGGCGAGCATGCGCGCCGCGCAGGTGGTCGACGAGCCGGACAGGCCCGGGCGGTTCTTCGCCGAAGCGGCGCGGCGCCTTCGCCGGGGAGGGCTCTGATGGATGCGCCGAAACTCAAAGTGCTCCTCGTCGACGACTCGACGACGGTGCTCATCATGGAGGAGGTGCTGCTGCGCCGAAAGTACGACGTGCTGAAGGCGACGAGCGGCGCCGCGGCGCTGAAGATCGCGGCAGACCAGCGCCCCGACGTCATTCTCCTCGACGTCGTGATGCCGGCGATGGACGGCATCGAGGTGTGCCGGCTGATGCGCGGGCTGCCGGCGACCCGGTTCACGCCGATCATCATGGTCAGCACGCGCGGCGAGATGGCGACCGTGCAGGCGGCGCTCGCGAGCGGGGCGACCGGCTTCGTGACCAAGCCGATCGATGCCCATCAGCTGACGAGCAAGATCGAGCACTACCTGGGTCGAGCCCCGTGACCGACGCCGGCGACGATCTGAGCGACTACGTACGGCGCGTCCGCGAGAACACGCAGAAGTACCTGCGCGATCTGCTCGCCGAGAACGAGAAGCTGTGCGCGCTGGTGCACACGCTCGAGCGAGAGCTCGAGCAGCACCGCAAAGAGCGGCTGCGGATCGAGGAGCGGCTGGCGGCCATCGAGGTGGAGCGGCGCGCATACCTGGAGCGGTACCTCGACGTCGAGGCACAGAACGCGAACGTCTCGAACCTGTACGTCGCGATGGCGCGCCTGCACGGCTCGACCAGCCACGCCGACGTGCTGCGTGCCGTGCACGAGATCGTGGTCAACCTCATCGGCTCCGAGGAGCTCGCCGTATTCGAGATGGACGTCGATCGAACGGGGCTGCGGCTCGTGTCCTCGGAAGGCGTCGACGCGGCATCTCTCGACGGGGTGCGACCCGGGGTCGGGATCATCGGCACGTGCGCCCAGGCCGGAGCGGCCTACGTCGCCGGACAGACCGGGCCGGCGGCGGGCGTGGACCCCGTGGGGCCGGAGGGGAACCTGACTGCGTGCGTGCCGCTCGTGGTGGAAGGGGTCGTCACGGGAGTCGTCGCGGTGTTCCGCCTCCTTCGGCACAAGCCGAGCCTCGAGCCCATCGACCACGAGTTGCTCGCGCTGCTCGGCAATCAGGCCGCCATCGCCCTCTATTCGACGTCCGTGATCGAGCGGAGCGGCGAGCGGCGGTCGCTGCACATGCGCGCGGCGGATGGCGCGCTCCCGCGTTGACGGTGGCGCGGGATTGAAAGGAGCCGAAAAGCATGGAATCGAGGCCGCTGCTGGACCGCGTGCACGTGCTGGTGGTCGCGGCGGATCCGAACATGAGAGATGCGGTGGAGATCATCCTTCAGGAGGCGGGCGCGAGCGTGACTCGCGCAGCATCGTGGGCGAGCGCGGTGGACTGGTTGTCGCGCGTGGCCGTCGACGTCGTCCTGGTGTTCGATTGGGGGCTGGAGATGGACGCGGCCGCCATTGCGCAAGCGTTGCGCGCGCTTCCCGTAGACCGTGGTGGCGACACGGCGCTGGTGCTCCTCACCTATGACGGCGTGCCAATGTCCCGGGCCGAACGGATCTGGGCGGTGCAGCCGACGGCCCTGGACGCGATGCTCGAGACGTTGCGTTTGGCCGCGGGCGGCGCGGGCTGATGGCGGCGAGAGAGCAGGAGGACCGCGGGCGCGCACGCACCTGCCCAGCTGAGCTCGAGGCGATCACAGCGCTCGCAAACGATGCTTCGTAGAACGTGTGCTCCGGTGGCATGAACTCTGAAGGGCGCCGCGGCCGATGCGTGCGCAACGAGCGGTGGCTCGAGACGTTGATAGTCTTCGAAACCTTTGTGTTGAGGCGACGACCTATCGAAACACGCTCTGGCAGCATCGCCGTGACCGTATCGACGCGAGCGCGTGGATGGCGGCCAGAGTCCCCGTCGTCGTCGTCGTCGACAACGGGGTCACCGTCGGGTTCGCGGCCGCCGTTCCGCAAAACGTGCCCTTCTCGACCCATCGCTGCGTCGAAGCCGTGGTGTACGTCACCCCGGCCCATCGCAGACGAGGTGCGGGCCGGGCGGCGCTCAGCGAGCTGATCGTGGCCGCGCGCTCCTCGGCCCTCTGGAAGCTCATGGCGTACGCGCTCCCGGAGAACGCTGCCGGTGCGGCCCTCCTCGCACACAGCGACTTCCGCAACGTGGGCACGCTCGCGAAGCACGTTCAGCTCGAAGGCGGCTGGCGCGACATCGTCGTCTACGAGCGCCTCGTGCTGGCCGCGCGAAGGCAGCTGACGTTCGACGAACCATGACTCGGCTTGAACAAGCACGCTAACGCCATAACCGCCCTGGTGGTCGAAGCACTTGAGCGGGCAGAATCCCCTTCCCGCCCAGCACACTACCACCCTCGCTCCTTTTCCTTGCATGATATCGCGCGCCCCGATCTCCGTGCCGCCAGTTCGGTGCGCCCGAGGCCCTCGATGAGTGGCCCCGCGCGCCACCCTTTCGTGCACTAACACTGCCCAGGTGTGATCGTTTGGATCACACGGACGGGCAAAAGGATCGGATGACCGCACCTTGCGGTCGCATCGAGCGCGAGACTCCAGCCCGGCCAATTGTGCGCCTAGGACAGCAACGGCCCTTGCGTTGATAATCGACAGCAACTTTGGCCTCCTGATCGCCGCGTAGGCGCGATCGTTGCTTTATAGACGACAGCGACGGAAGAGGGGGATCCGGTGGGGACCTGGGTGCAAGTCTTGGATATGGTGCGGCGGCTCGATGCTCAGAGACGCCGCGACACCGGTACCACTGCGGCCGATGCCGATCACCTCGTCCGGGCGCTTCCTAAGAAAGCGGATGGGGAGTGAGACGAGCCCGCGCGTTGCGGTCAATCCGGATTTGAGGTTGCGTGGTGGAGGGGCAGATGAGAAGTGCCGAACCAGGGGCACACGCGGTCGTGTGATGTGGAAAAGAGCCGGCGTTCCTTGCGCGTGAGCGATCTTCGTACACGACTTCGTGACCTCATGCAGCTCGGTTCAACTTGGACCTGATGGCGCTGGCGATCGTCTCGTAGCCATCGAGCTTGCGAAGGCGGATGGTGCCTGTGGCCACGAGGCTGAAGAGAACGACGACGGCGGCGTCCTCGGTGCACAGCGAGCACTGGGTCTTGACGCGTCGTCGGAACTCGCCGTTGAGCCGCTCGATGGCGTTGGTGGTGCGCAGCGTCTTCCACTGCGCCTTGGGGAAGCGGAAGAAGGTGAGCAGCTCGTCGCCCGCCTCTTCGAGGCTCTCCACGACGCCGGGGCAGCTCTTGTGCCACTTGCGGCAGAAAGCTTGGTAGGCGGTGCGCGCGACCCTCTCGTCCTCGGCGTAGACGATCGCGTGGTAGTCGGCCTTGATCTCGTCGTAGGCGTGCTTGGGCGCCTTGCGCTGGATGTTGCGCAGCTTGTGAACGGTGCAGCGCTGCACCGGCACGTCCTTCCAGGTCGTCGCCAGCGCCGCACGAAGACCCGCGCCTCCGTCGACAATCGCAAGCAGCGGCGCCTTGAGGCCGCGAGCGATCATCTGGTCGAGGAAGCCCTTCCATGCTGCGGCCGATTCACTGCTGCACGCTTCGAGCGAAACGAGCTGCTTTTCCCCGTTGGTAAGCACCGCGACGGCGACCAACACGGGCATGCTCACGACCTTCTTGGCGCTGCGGATCTTCAGGGCGATGGCATCGAGATACAGGTAGGCGACGTCGAGCTCCGCGAGCGGACGCCGTTTCCATGCTTCGAACGCACCCTTGAGCGTGACGATCACGCGGGACACCGCGCTCTTGCTCAGCGGGGCATCGCGCAGCAGCGGCGAGAGCGCGCCGCGGATCTTGCGGGTGTTGGCCCCGCTCAGGTAGGCGGCCGTCACCGCCTCGTTGACCTGCGCGAGACGCCGCTGGTAGCGCGGCACGATCGACGAGCGCCACTCACGGTCCCCGCCGCTCGGCGTGAACAGCCTGCCGCGCGGCACGTGCATCTCCAACCGCCCCGTCGGGCCCGTCAGCGTGCGCGAACGCGAGCCGTTGCGGTAGCCCCGTCGCTGCTGCTCGCGCGCGTAGCGCGGCGCCGACAGCGCCGCCTCCAACTCCTCCTCCACGGCCTTCTCGATGGCGCTGCGTACGGCCTGGTGGATCATGTCTCCGAGACGCGGCACCGCCTGTTGCTCAACAGTACGGCAACGCCAAGATCCGGGACGCCGACACGCTGCTGCGGTTCATCTTGCTGCACGTGGGCGCCAACCTGCCGTTGCGGCAGACGGTCGCCGTGATGGCCGAAGCGGGCGGACCGA
>Ga0080006_1143146_pt1 | contig 32671 bp, 29 predicted proteins | sample RS3BMetagenome_FD_69209 | JGI IMG/M metagenome (GOLD analysis project Ga0080006, IMG submission 69209) | Ferric oxide microbial mat and aquatic microbial communities from Rainbow Spring, Yellowstone National Park, USA - RS3B (SPADES... ...
GGATTGGTATGATGGGCACCCTCCCAGGGTTCTCCCGTCTCGTCTCACCAACTCCAGGAAGGATGTCATGTCGGTTGCCTTCGCTGTCTCCGACACCATCACTACGTCGTTACCATTCAGGACCATGAACCCGAAGACAGTCCTTGAGCGCTTCCTCCTCTTGCCCTCATCGTACTTCATCACGTGGGTGCAGAGAACTCTCCTCCTGCCCGGGTCGGACCTTATTGAGGTCTCGTCTCATCCAGGAAGCCTATGATAGGTGCGCTGTCCGAGATACACCTGGCCCTCTGGAGAGATCCTTCGAGCCCCCTTTTAGGATCTCTTCGGCGGCATCCTCCGGCCTCTTTCTGTTCATCTTGTACACCTTACCGTATGGCACGCGCCTCTTCCTCCTCAGGACCTCCCAGACACCTTTGTACTCGTAGTGGACTCCCCTTGTGTCCTTCACATATACTGCAACATCCTTGAGCGTCATCCCCTTGCCCTCGATCTCCTTGACGATCTTGTCCCACTCGCTGTCTGCAAGCTTCGGCTTCGGCCCTCCTGTAAAACGGGGGATGAGACCATCGTATCCCTTCTCGTTCCATTCCTTAAGCCACCTCTCTATCGAGCGGACGCTCCTCTCGACTATCGTGGAGACCTCATTGACTGTCTTTCCCTCGTAGAGATGTAAGATAGCAAGCAGCCTCTCCTTGACCCTGGTATTCTTCTCGCTCCTGTACCTCCCCCTCAGCTCGTCGAGGTTGACCTGTCTCGCCAGATGGACTCTTCCAACCATGGCAGGTATCTTACATCATAAGTAGATTGATAGCAGAGTCAAAGACATTCAACAACTCTGTCAAAAGTCATCCGATTAACTATAAATTCCGCCCACATGGGTATTCAATATGACTTCTATAGGAGGCACGACCTGTCTCAAAAAGGCTAGTCGATAACGAGAAGATGAGATATCCAATAACCGCTCCTTCGACGTAAATATTCAGGGAATTCAGCAGAAATAATGACGATGCTAGAACGATTAGTCCGACTGGAATCATCAAAACGTATGGTGACCTGCTCTTGATATAAAACCCGATCGATGAAACAACGAGCGCACCAAGGAAAAAGGAATAAACAACAGCAACGGACGCGGGAAGCGGTGCCCCAAAGGACGTTTGCCATGTCAGTTCAAATATTTTGAGTGAAAAATAGTTGCCGTAGAGTATGTAGTCCATCATGACAGCTAAAGCGATCCCCACGACTGCGGCAACCACTCTGGTCAGCTTCCCCGTCTTGCTTAAAACGAGCAAACTGGAGGATATTGTCGCAACCCCTAAAAGATTAATCCCTCCATTATATGCAATTTCAAGAATAAAAGGGGTAACCTGTTTCGCGAAACCTTCGTATATCGAATAACCAGCAACCAAGAATACCGCGCCTCCTGCCAAATAAATGGGAAGCGAACGCAAATAGGCGTGCCGGCCTTGCCTGTAACCTGAGGCTGTTTCGAAACTTTCAATAAATAAAATCGTTAGCAAAGGAGACGAAGCCACAAACGCCAGCAGGGCAGAGCTTGAGACCGCCCATACATAATTCCCATACAGTTCAGAGAAGGTGGAACCTGAGAGTACAATGCGGGCTGCATCCATCAGACTGACAAGGAACGCTATCCCCATCATGTCCGCCGCCAGCAACCTTGCCCTCAGGCCCGGTATTCTTAGAAAGTAGTAGAAGGACACCACCATCAACCCGATTCCTACTACGGCTGAAAGGTCTGTAAACAGAGCTCCAATATAGGCGCCCTCAGAAACTGTAGAAGCGCTCATCCCCGCCCCGAACAGATACGGGGCGAGCCTTACCAAGAACTGCTGGGTCAATACCTGTATGAAGAATACAAAGAGGAAAAGGACAGACAATAGTGTAAACGCGGGGGGTGGCGCCACATTCGATCCACTGCGCCCAGTAGGCGTCATTTTAGGCTCGACCTCCTTGCCTGCCTGCTAGCTGGGCTGTTAGAGCCCGTTATCATCTTCCTTAATTTCGCACGTTCATCTTCAAGCTCATCAAGTTTGGAAGGCCTTTGGCCAAAAGATTCGGCCGCAATCACCTCTTGAAGGAAAGAAAGACGTAACTGAGTGGGTTCCAAAAAAGATTGTCTTATGGTGTTTGAAAAACCTAGTTTTTGAGCTGCGCCGCGTGCAAATTCGGCAGCTCTTTCGTAGAAGGTGGAGCTTGCGAAAACTTCGTCAACGAGACCGACGTTCAGAGCTGCTTCGGCTGTGAACATTTCGCCAAGCATGAATATCTTCCTTGAAATGGATGCTCCGCAAAATCTACTGCAAAGGTAATGCCCAGAAAAAACCGTATGAAATCCATGAGCGGCTTCAGGGAAGAAGATCACAGCCTTATCTGAAGCAACACGGTAGTCAGTCAACAGCGATAGCTCCACCCCCGCTCCTAATGCGGGGGCCTGTATCAGAGAAACCGTGGGAATCCTTGCAGCAAGCAAAAGAGAGGCAAGGGCATGGGTTTTTTCAAGCAAGGAGGAGTGCCGGACAGCGTTCCATGAGACACCCACAGAAAAGAAGAACGGACCGGATCCCGTCAGGCACAGCACCTTTACCTTCGCGTCAGATTCGGCTATTGCTACTGCTGCGGATAGCTGGTCAATAACCTCTTCCGTAAGCGCATTGTCCTTTCCGTTGTCTATCGCAACCACCCCCAGTTCATCCTCCCGCCAGAATTGCACCTTGTCTAGCGCATTGTTCTTCATGCCTGGTCACCTCCGAGAATAAACGACAAAATGGTAGATCGATATCATTTCTGCCAGTACAACGAATAGGGTGCCCAGCCCTATACCAAAGAAAGCAGCCTGGGTTATAGGGTTGAATGTCCACACCGTAACAGCGAGAATGAATGCAAGTGCAAGAAGTAAAGTGAATATACCGTAATAGAGTCCGAGCCTTCGATTCCTCTTCTCCACACTTACCGAATTGGTCTGTTCCTGACTGTTATCCACGGCACGTTTCATTCTGCCTCCGTTGCCATATCCGATTACGACAACACCGAGAACCCCCGTGACGAGCGACCCTGTAAGGGCCGGGGGTACCAGTGCCAAACTCCCAATGCTGAAGAGGCGGTTAACCGAAAGGGAGGCGATAACAGACAGTATCGATGCAAGGAGAACAAGGAAGATGAATGCAAACCGTCTGCCCTTCACGTTTTGTTCACTCAGGGTCCCCGTTCTGATTTGGCTTCTCGATAAAAGATAGAAGCCGACAAATATCAGAATCGCGGGTTCGGCAAGCACAGGTACGTAAACGGCTGGACCGACCGGGACGCCAGGAGCTACAGCTGCCCATACACTTGTCTGAATGAAGTTGATTATGGCTATTACACCAATCGCCTGAAACACCCAACCTCTGAAGAAGTGCAGGTCCTCGCCACGGTCAAGGATCGGAACAGAAAGGAAGTAGATCACGGGTATTATGGCAGCTATCAAAGCCACTACAAATGGGCTGAGTGGTCTGAAATCCAGTACCTTGTAAAGAAACAGGAAGAACCATGGTGGGTATGCGGGAATCGTCGTCGCAAGGGGGCTGGTAGGCGAAACAGACGGGTAGGGAGAAAAGAGAAGTGGTACGTTGTGAAGTATACTCAGAACAGACGGTATTATCAGGATAAACCCAAATACGAATAGGGACAGTTCGACCATGTACAACAGATTCCGGGGGTACCATGGGTTGAGCGAGGGATCTTTTTCTTCCAGTTTGGCAGGGGCCTTATAGTTCGCCTTTTTTCTAGAGGGCATGAATCCGTTCATCTCTGCCAGGTAGAAATGATATCCAAAAAGAAGACCGATGAGAGCGACGAGAATTATATGATAGCCTAGCAATCTCGTGAAAAGGCTTAGTGATGTCCCATTTCCAAAAAACAGTGGCTCGAGAAGATTGCCTCCTGGGAAGTTCGACATTATTCCCTTACCCACATCAACAGCATCCGTGGCCAGTATATCCCCAGTCATTGCGTATCCAAGGAAGGAAGCGCCCTGAACTATCACCAGCAACAGCACGCCGATCATCCATTGAAGTTCTCTCGGCTTTTTGTAGGCCTTGACAAAATAGTTCCTGAACATATGAACATAGGCAAGAAATATCATTGCATATGCCCCGTAAAGGTGGGTTGCCAAAATAAGCGAACCGTATGGAACCTGCTGTATGAGGGCGATCGTCTGATTGTACGGGTCGCTTGGTACATAATAGAGAATAAGAAAAAGACCAGTAACCACCTGCCACACGAGCGCCGCAGCGACAAAGGAACCCGTCCAGTAGTTGAACGAATACATGTAGTCGGGTACCCTGGCCAGAGGGGCATCCTTCAGGTGAAGCCTCTCATCCCACCAACTTACGAATCTATCTACTTTGCCCAAAACTACCACCCTTGTTTCTACCCAAATGGGTTTCCCGCATTCTGCACCACGGTGTCGTTGGTTGAAGGAGGAGAACCTCCCTGCAGGTCGTCAGAGTGACCGTAAATGGTGGGACCGACCATCTTTATGGCGTACAGATAGTCGGTGGATGGGTCCCACTTGAGAACGACGGCGGGTAACGGGTACCCGGTTGGACCGGTCACAACCGCTGCCCCCCTGTAAGGGTCGTAAGTGCTTCCATGGCAACTGCAATGTATTACCTTGGTCATTGGTCCATTGAACGTATCCGCGGGCGGAAAGCCTGGTGGATAGAAATGAAGCTCCGGGTATCTGCACCCCAGATGCTCGCATATTGCACTGTAAGCAACTATCGACTTGTTTGGACCCACACCACCCGGAAACTGATACGTTGAGTTATCGGCGGGCACCCTTACTTCTGTTGCCGGTATTGATACGGGGTTGTTGCTTTCATCACCGAGATTAATTAGAAAATTAGGTTCGTTCTGAAGCGGATAATTAAACTGAAACGATTGGGGTGAATTGACGGGTAGGGAGGACGCTTTTATTGGATTGCCGGAAGAATCAACAAGCAGTAGTTCAGGGAAGCCTGAAAGACCAATGGATGGCGGATTCAGGTATTTTACTATCGGGATGGTACCACCTATGGCCGCTGCCCCGCCGAGGAACACGAGTGTTTTCAGAAACATTCTTCTTTCGTAATCTACATTCGGACCGTGACCTGGGTTAGAATCAGGCATCAGATCTCACGCCTCCTCGTAAGAAGCGCCAGAGAGACCAACACCACCAGCGCCAATACGAGCCCGATCAGGGTCACCAGTTCGTAGGGGGTGAGGGGACCGATCAAACCTTGCCCCGGGATAACAATGCTGGGAGGTGGTTGGGCCGAAAGGTAGAGCGTCTGAAAGGTTGATATTGACTTTATGAAGGCATTTTCACCGAGATAACCTTGCCAGACGGCAAATGCCACGTCGTACGTTGAACCCGGTTGTATATCGACTAGGTAGGGCCCTCCTCCCTGGGGCGTCTGCAGGGTTCTGCTCATTTCAACAGTCCAGGAACTGGAACCCATAGATGCACCTGCGGCCACCGAATAGGGATCAGTCAAATTCGTTGCCACATCGTTGTAGAAGAGACCCGTTCCTAATCCTACTTCGTAAAGATTTGACGAGTTGGTGTAAAGGTTAAGCGCGAAACCGGTGGGAGGCGCCTGGTAATCAACACCGGTAAAGCTCACGTTCCTATTCCACCATGAGTAGTAGTCACTCAAGGGTACCTCTGGCATTCCTATTTGAGGGAGAAAAGACGTGGTCGTGTTCCACGTCGCACCAGTCATAAAGTCCCAGATGTTCGCCGCACCACCGTATTGAAGGGCTCCGCCATTAGATTGCCCCACAACCATACAGTCATCCGGAGTACCGGTTTGACCGCCGAGATACCACATCATTGCAACCCTGTCCTGAGAATAATAAGTTGAATTCGTGTAGTATGATTTTACGATGGTTTCCTCCTCATTTCTGGGAGGCGCGACAACGTATTGGCCCGAGCTTGAATTGAACCATAAAGGCGGAAAGCCAAAAGGCCCACCTCCCAAAGAGAACACGCTGGACATCCTGTTGCTGGGATGGGTAGCATTCCAGCTGAGGAGAATGAAAACATGAGTGCCGTTCCAGGCGGCCTTCACGTTGATAAGAGCGGTATGCCCGCCATTGGGCACGTTCGCCGAAAGTGGTACGCTTGTCCAAGGTATTGAACTCCAAAAAGGTTCAGATCCCGGATTCGAAAGGTCTGCATTCCCATTAACTTTGTATGCTACTATAGAGGCAGAAGGGTCGGCCGCAACCCCAATTCCGAATCTGACCGCTGAGAGACTAAGCACGAACGTAACAACAAGGAATGCGGTTAGAGCCGTCTTCCATCTTTTCATTCCGTCATCATAACCGTTTGGTTCCACCAAAAAAACCTTTGTAAATAGGTGTAAACAACTGTTCACTTATTTCTTATTCGAGCAAAAAATTCAAAGGAGAAGGCATTGGTTTCACGTTGTTATACGGATGATTGTTTGCCACGCTTTAATGTATAAAATATAATCCAAAAAATCTATCAACCGTCCAGTCATGGCTGTCTATTCATTTTCTGATCCCGTCCATTATCACCACAACACTATCCTTGCCTGTTCCAAAGACGTTCCTGAAGTTTCTCTGCCCGTACTTGGCCTTGAATAGTTTGATGACCTTATCGATCGCTTTCCTATCAGAATAAAGTTCGATGTTTGCTCGGAAGGTCCATTCCCGCAGCTGAAAGATAACATACTTCGATCCTTTCAAACCCTCGATTATACCGCTATCCTCCGAACGCCTGAGCAAAAGATACAGGTTGGGAAACCTGTACACAAACCAGAATACCGTGCGATGCTCCCCCTCACCTAAACTTGGCTCAACTATTCTTATCTCGGCAACAGATTCTAGGGACCTTTCATCAAATAAAGAGACGGTTTTACTCTGGTTATGAACACCCGCCTTTCCCCTACCCACTGTATGCATCATCCAAAGGAAAGATCCCATTGCCAGAAGTATTAAAGGCCCGGAAGCCGCTTCCCAGTAAGGAATCCTGGACCAGGACATAGCCACCACATCTCCCGCCCCCCTGAACAGCATTCCAAGGTTCAGGATGATCATGGGGTAGTACGATAGCCCCGTGGTAGGCCCTCTTCTTCCCAGCAGACCAGGTAAAAGCATAGGCGCATAACAGATTATGCTCAGGCCAATGAAACCTATTGCGATGGAATGAATAAACAAGTCACGCGAAAAAGGCGAATGATCCAGGATATGAATCGAATCCCAGAGAAAGAGGCCACTGGTGAGCCCAATCTTTTCTTCTGACCCTAGTAACATGAGGACCCCTAACGAAAGCGCAAGGAAAAGCCAGACAAAGCTCGTTATCATCGCAAAGTCGTTATATTTCGTTATTCTGTAATGCGTTTCTGTCATCGCAGGCCTGTACATCAAGGGGTGCCCCATGCGAAACAGCTTGAGCGAGACTGACGCCGATATGGCTGCTGCAAGGTAAAACACCCCGGAGCTCAAAAGCAGGGTTTGGGAAGGAAGAACAACAGCAAAAAAGCAGAGAATGATAGCCAAACCCTGCGTGATCCATGTAAAGTGGGCCGCTCCCGTCCTGTAATCGCTCTGTCTAAAACTTACAGAACGTATTTGAACGGCGTAGATCATTGAAGATGCGAAACCGAGAAGATTAAGATAGATCATGGGTTGGGAAAACACGTCTACGCGAGCCTGGAATCCTGTGTAACTTGTCGAAGCCAGGATTATGCCAGAAAGGAAGGCAGAAAGAGACGCCTCCACAAATAGAGGGTTCGTTTGCGAGAATCCTCCCTTTCTCTTGAACGCCAGCATGGTTGTTTGAACCGCAAAGATACCCGTCCCCGCAAGAAAGAGAAAGGATGATAGGACCATCAAGGAGTACGATGAAACATAGCCAAGAATCACAAAGCCCACGTTCGCAAATGTTACGAGCATGTAGCTTGAGTATGCCGCAGTAATTGAACCCTTTGCAAGCCTTTCCCCTTTGAATCGGGGAACGAGTATGTAGGCCACACCCATGATAAATTCAAAGATAAATCCGTAGATCTGCGCGTAAGGATGAGAAGGGAAGCCAATATCTGAAAGAGGAAACCCAAAACCCGAAAGTGAAGCAAGCATCAGAGAGCCGACCCCGGTTCCGTAAATGCCAAACAGGGTTCCTGTAGAGACAAACAGAAGCGTAAGGTTTCTGGCTTGGTCGTGACTAGAGGTGCTACTGCTTTGACTGAGTGAGAGCGGCAAATAAGGTAACCACCCTTCCGTATAGCACCTCACTTAGCTAAAAAACCTACACATACAATCGTTAGGTTTTATTCACTCCGTGCCGTAAAAGCATCCTGACCGTGATTTCGGTACTAAACATCGCTACAAAAAGGATCAACCATAAGGAAGGAGTATGCTGATTCGTTGCCAAGTTCAAAGCAACGAAATAACCAGCAAGGCAAATATTAGCTGGCCCCCCGAAATCCTTCGCTCCCGAATTCTCTAGCAGCATACTTGTAGGTTGAATGGACGACCAGGCCAACAAGTAAAGTCAGCGACCCGATCACCAGGGACTCTTTCCCAAGCCCCACCATAAGGAGACCTGAAGCAATCAACGAGAACGCCTGGACGTAAGGGTAACCTCTGGAAAGGTATCCCCCAGCCATTTTGCGTCTCCTGGTCACGGCCACCTCAACCCCAGACAGCATGTAGGAGAATATTACACCAAAGTTCGCCACCAGGGCGATAGACTCCACATTTCCGAGCGCAAGTGAGGCAAGCATCACTGCCGCTATAACGAGGGTGGGTAGCTTTGATCCCTTGCCCAAAGATACGGGTAGCATTCCATCCTCACCCATCTGCTTCGTTGTTCTTGAACCGGCTATTATCAATGAAAGTGTAACGGTGAGTGTGGCTGTGAGGGCGGCGGCATCCACCAGGGCCGATATTGGACCGGGCGCCCGAACTGCAGAAAGGGCTAGTGAAACAGGGTTCGAGGCCGTACCGTAACTCGACCAATTCAGTGCGTATAACATGGAGAAGACCACAAGGATGTATAGGGCTGTGCTAATGACAAGTGAAGTTGTGATAGCTCTTGGGACCTGTTTAGCTCCATCCTTCACATCAGGGGTCAGTGTGGCTATCGTGTTGAACCCGGAGTATGCGAAGAATGCCAGGGAAGCCGCCTGAAGGACACCTGTTGAGCCGTGCGGAAAAATTGGTACAAAGTTGGAGGGGGAGTATCTTCCGAGGGCCAGTACAGTAAAGATGGTCAGACAAAGACCGAGAATGGTGAAAGTGACAAGCCACTTTTCGAATTGGGAAGCTATCTTAATCCCTTTTATCTCGATCAATGAAAGTATCATTATAAGCGCGGCGGCCAGCGGGTAGTAGCCAGCTTTGGGCAGTCCCAGTGCTGTCATATATCCTGCGAAACCCAGTGCCACGGCACCGCCACTAACCGCATAGGATATCAGCCTGAACCATCCAACAAGGAATCCGGTGGTATCCCCGAGTGTCGCTCTGGCGAAGCTATAGACTCCGCCTTCGACCTGAGGAAGCTTCGACGAGAGCTCCGCGCTGTTCAGGCCAACCGTCATTGCGAGCAAAGCAGTGATAATAAATGCAAAAAGCGCGCCTGGGCCTGCATCACTTATGGCGGAGCCTGCCATGACGAATATGCCGGCGCCGACTATGTTTCCAAGCCCCACTGCTGTGGCTTCCCAGAAACTCAACAATTTTGTAGCCAAATGTTACCTGTCTCCATCCCTAGCCCATCTCTGTCATTAATACCAATCTTCTCGTCTAAATTTTTTGGTAATGGGGCGGTCTCGCAATTAGAGTCTTGATTATTGCCGAAGCTAGACTTGGCCAGATCCCACTAATGTATGATTAAATTTATTGTTATTCACCAGCTTCGTGCCCGCATGTGGTTTCAATTAAGTTATTCAAGTAATAGTCAAATTCATAAAAGCTCTATCTTATAAGTTCACTATGTGCGTTCCTGATCAGTATAGGATGGATTTTTGCTCCTTTACTTCATCAAAAGATAACGTAGTGGCTGACGAGATGCGACCTGTATTCTGCTTCAAATGTGGATATTTTACCACAATGAGGACAAACAAAGACACCTGGAATGTCCCCTGTCCTTCCGGTTGGTGACATCACCCATGTTTTAGAGTTCTCAGAGGTCGCAATGACAAAGATCTTATTCCCCTTGAGCACAAAGTCAAAATCCCTCTGTCCTGCCTCTGCAAGATGTGCACGAATGCACTCAACCACCCGATTGAAATCTTCCTGTCCTGCCTCATCGAGTATTACGCTATTTGTCTTCACGACAGGTATTATCCCAACGCAGTCGCCAAGGTGGTAGGCCAGTTCTAATAGCCGATCATGTGAGGATTGGAACACCACTTCTAGCATAGTAAGGGGTACAAATCTCCTCCAATATACACGTAACATGTGGGATGAGTATTGCGTACAACTACCCCAATAGGAGTCGTTAACTTTTGGGTCGCGAGTGAAAAGGAAATTTCGGTAATTTGTACCCGCGAGAACAGAATGCTGTCTTGACAGGTATAGACAAGTAATAAAGCGGCAATTGACCCATAGAGGCCATGGGAGAGCCTGAACTATCGTCGCCCAGTCCAGAGGTAGACCGTCTTATCGAGGCAGCTTCAATTTCGAGTCTATCCCTGGACGGGTTGGACGAGGACGATCTTCAGGAGCTGGCAGAGAGGGTCCTGCTTTGCGATTATTCAGGAGTTTCTGAAATTGCTGGTATTGGTGCCCGTGGTTCGATAAGACTTGTGAGATCTTTTCACGAACTGGAGATAAAGACCCCAGAGAGAAGGGTGTTGAAGAGTCCGGATTCGAGACGCCTTTCTAAGGATATACTAGGATTGATATCTGAAAACTGTCTTTCAAATCTCTCACGTAACAAGGTGCTTTCTCTTCTTCCCGCCTTGAACCCGAGCTTGATTCTAGAAAGACAGGAACGTCTTTCCTCCGCTCTACAAATCATCAGCTCTCTTCCTGCAGAAGAATCAAAAAAACTGAAGGAAGGCCTGTCGTCCTTTGTCATAGAGCCACCATCTGCCATGGGAAAGGGTTCTGGAGAACCTCCGGTCCTTCGCCATTTTGAAACGAGAAAGAAGATTGTGGAAGCCATTTTCGAACTGTTAGAATCGTGTCCAGGGATGGCCTCCTTTTTCTCAGAAAATGACATAGCCACATTGAAAGAGGTCAAGAAGATACTCGATGGATACTCGGGCGGAGGCATAGAGGATGCGGAAGCGATCATTTCAGATTCTGAATTGATTATCAATGAAAGTTTCCGGAAGTTAAGACTGGACCCCGAAGGCGCGAAAAGGATAGTGGAGGAACAAATCGACCTAATATCAAATAGCCTAAGATTGAATCGAGAAGAGGAAGAGATACTTAGAAGATCTGCCCTAGAAGGACTGTCCATCCCGTTCGAATTTGAACGAAGTTCAATGAGAAACCTTGTAAAAAGATGGAGGTCCAGAAAGGAACAGGAGAGAAAGGGTTATCTCTCGGGCGTGGCCTCCCAGCTTGCTCGCTACAGGAGAGACTTGGAGAAAATCATAGGTAAGGCGCTTTTCCTGGACTTCGCATTCGCCGTCTTCCAGCTATCTGCCAGGTACAAACTGATGTTCCCCAAAATTGGACGGGACGGAATATCATTCATCGACGGAAGGAACCCCTTCCTGATTCAAGCTTCTGGTGAACCATCTTCAGTAAAGCCGGTAAGTTACTCAATTGGAAAGACTACACTTCCTGTAAACGCAAAGAAGAGGAACGTCGTGATGCTGACAGGGGCGAACAGCGGTGGAAAGACAACCTTGCTAACCACGGTTGCATCAATTCATATAATGACACTACTGGGGCTACCGGTACCTGCACGGGACGCTGAGGTGGCACCTATGCCTATCTATTTATTTAGAAGAAGGGTGACAAAAAGAATAGGAAGCCTTGAACATGCGCTTGGTTCGCTCATTCCAGTGTTTGCTGATAGGAAAAGAAAGCTGATCCTTATGGATGAATTTGAAGCACTTACCGAGCCTGGAGCTGCCGGTCGAATACTGGCAGGTCTTGTGAACGCAGTCGCTGCAACCAGCAGCATCTTGCTGCTGGTAACACATCTGGCAAGGGAAACATTGCCGCACGTCAGGCTGCCCATAAGGGTTGACGGCATAGAAGCTTCAGGCTTGAGCGCAAAAGGGGAACTCATTGTTGATAGACAGCCTATCTTCGACCACATCGGTTCAAGTACACCTAAGCTGATAATAATGAAGCTAGCCAAAAGGTCGAAACCCAAGGGGAAGGAGTTATTTGAGAGTCTGCTTTCTGCGCTTGGAGAGGATGAGGAGCTGCCCGTTCAGGCGCCTATAGCCCTACCTTGGTTGGGCAGCGAAAATGAACGACTGTGAACCAGGTTCAACCCCGGGCAAAGCGGTAGCCAAGTGAAGAAACAAAATATGATTCCTCTTCTCAGCTCAAGTCATGGTCGACCGACTTTGTTAGGATGGTCAGAATACAGAAATCGCCGAAGCGTCAAAATACCACAAACTGTTGAGTCCCTGAAGCGTGAACTCGGTAAGTGGTTCCTTGACCCCAGTTAAAAGGTGGAGTATTCTGGATAAGCGATGGATCCGGCTCGCATTCCTGATGTTCGTTGTGGAAGTCATTCTATTCTATATTATTGCTTCGATACCGATAGGCGCTTCTGAAGCTCGAAGTCTCACGGACTCTTACAACTCGGTGCAGAGTTCTCTTCAAACCACCAATCTTGTCGGAAGGGCGCTCCTCATATTCGGAAATAATGTGAAGATCGCACTCATGGATATGGTGCCAGTGTGGGGAGCCATACTCTTTTCCATATCAACTTACACCACCTCCAGGACGATAGAGGCAATAGCCTATCTGCAACCAGCCACTGTAGCCCACCTTCCCCCCCAGGTTCTGATAACTTTGCTTTTCCTCTTCCCTCACAGCTGGTTGGAACTTCCGGCCTACGCTATCGCCTTTACGGAAAGTATATACATAACGTATTCAATATTCACGCACAACTTCACTAACGAACTCAGGCGTGTCGCAGCAGTTCTCGTGTTCGTTGTATTTCTCCTTTTTATCGCTGCATTATTCGAATCTGCTGAAATCACATACCCAAGTTATGCACTCGCACTCTGGGCACCTGCTGTCTTCCTGATAATCATCACATATATTTTCCTGAGGAGGTACTATACCGCCGGACGAAAGTCTGAAAACACGTTCACTTTCTCCCCGCCAGGAGAAGGTTCCGTAAACCCTTCATCGAATAACTGATCTAAATACGTAACAGTCCCACGGGCTTGTTTGTTTACCGTCACTTGGAAAAGGTGTTCCTGGTAAGCGCGTCCTTGACTAAATCGAGTTCTAGAATAGTAGAACAGATTCCTGTTTGATATTGAAACAATCCGACTGTTTAACATTTCTGGTCCAGTTCTAGTTTTGAACCCTTAATATTTTAGCTAACAACATACCCAATATGGCGTGCAGAGATAAATTGCACGGAGTGTTAAGGAGGGGTGTTCGACATTGACCGTCTACAATACCTGGTCGCCTGAGCGGGAAAGGTTCAATGCGGTACTTGACGAAATATCATCCAGGCTGAGCTCCGGGGAGCTTTCCACTCCACCAAGATATTCCGAAGTTTTCAACAGGGGTCTAGCACTTTTGAAACATGTATCTGCCATCGATGTAACATTGGCTAAAGAGCTGTTGAGAAATATGGTTGAAAGCAGCGTAGTTCTGCTGCTTGCTTCAAAAACCGAGAACGATACGTTGACCCTAGAAATCAAGAGGGAACAAAGTGATTTCAGGTAGCTCAAAATCTCCTAAAAACAGGTTCTGTTGGTGGGTCAAAAGAATTAATATCTTGAGCTAAGAGCAACAGCTCCAAAATGAACGGAAGATTTCGTTTAAAAAGGGCGAACGTAGATGATCTCGAAGTACTCGTAAAGCACAGAGAGTGTATGTGGAGGGATATACACGATGACCCAGATGATAAGATATCGCTTTCTTCCAGACTGTATAGGAGCTGGCTTCGACGAAAGCTCAAATCTGGGCGTGTCATAGCATATATCGTCGCAAACGAGAAGGGAAAACCTGTCGCCAGCGGATGCATATGGCTACAGGCATCCTTGCCCGCACCACGTCGGCTACGGCCATTAACACCTTATATTATGTCCATGTACACAGCCTCTTCATACAGGAAAAAGGGACTGGCCACAATGGTAATTAACGAAATTATAAATTGGTGTCGTGAGCAGAAATATTCCCAGGTACGGCTCCATGCTTCGGATTTCGGCAGGCCCTTGTACGAAAAACTTGGTTTCAAGCCGACCTCAGAAATGCGTCTTGAACTTAGCTGAAGAGACTTCCAAGGAACACCATTAGGAATTCAGCGACCTTACGGCCAGCTTCGTACAGAAGTATAGTCAACGGTTCTTATCATACCATACAATTATAAAGCTATGTTTCACAACTTACGGATGCCATTGTCAAAGCATTCGGGGTTCCCCCCAAAGGTTGCGGCTCCCAAGAAGAAACTGATGACGGGGGGCCAGCATACTCCACTCAATCAGACCAAGACTTCTGCTGCACAAAGAGCAGCTGAACGCTTTCAAAAGATACTCCAAACGACCGAGTCTAGGATCGTCAAAATGCGCAACGAAATCAAACAGATGGAGAAAAGAAGAAACATCATGAAGGCAGAAATACAAAGATTAATGAAACAAAGGGATTCTTTGAAGAAGGCCTACTCCCAGCTTGATAAGCTGAAACGGCGCGGGGAATCTGATCTGAAAAAGGTTCGTAACGAGCTGTCGAAGGCGAAGACTGCACTTGATCTGGCCAGGACTGAGGCCAGAAAACTCGCCGCCGACAAGAAGAGAATAGAAGCTGAGCTCCTGAACGCCAGAAGAGAGGTTGAATCAATTAAGAAACAATCGGAAGAGTTGAAAAAGGTAGCTGAGGAGCTATCTGTATCAAATTCATCAGTTAAAGCGAAGGTCGAAGAGACAGTTTCAAAGTTAAGAGACCTCCAACTGACCGCTGCCCTTTCAGACTTCTTCCTCGCCGCAGATATAGATGGGTTGGAAAGATGGATAAAGGAGGATACACCTCTTGTGCTAGAATACATGAAGCAGGTCAGAGACAGACCTTACTTTGATGTGTACCGGGAGTACCTTTACAGCAGGCTCCTTAAGAAGGCGTACAGACTTTACGAATGCGGCAACTGCAAAAAACGTTTCAGAGCCGAATCAGGCGAGCCTGTCTCCTGTCCGTTCTGTGGTCAACACGAGCTTAAACTCATAAACGTGGCAAAGGAAATCGTTCATGAACCTCCAAGCAGCAGGCTTGTTTTGCCGAGGCCAGAAGAACCCCAGGTGGGTGGTCAGAAACCCCCCGAGGGTGGTACGTCGGGTGGCCACTGAAAATAAAGACGAAGCAGTACACCTTCATCTTCACAGCGGCTGATTCTATTTTCTCAACTGGTCTGGCTGGCTAAAGAATTCTATTATCTTGTTAATCATCTGATAACCAGAAAGTTGGTAATAATTGACCCCAGCCCCTTTTCTTGAAACATAGGGTCGAAGACGTGTGATCTGCAACCGGGAAACGGTTAATACGAGGGGGGACGGGACCGCCATCCACAACGGCAAGCGTGTTAAAATATTGCCCAATATCGATAGTGTTTCTGTCATCATCCCAGTGTATAGAGGATCAGTTACTCTAGATGAGACTCTCGACATACTTACGTCCGACCCCTTTGCCCATAAGGAGGTGATCGTGTCCATCGACATGCCGGATACCGATTCACTCAGACTGGTTGAGAAGTTTTCAAACAGGGTGATCTTTGACCTGAGTTACGAAAGGCGAGGCAAGGTCGAAGCTCTTAGGAGTGCAATCTCACGGGCAACAGGTGAAGCATTCTTCTTTCTCGACTCGGACATAAGGCTCACCACCCGGGGAATAATCGGAAAGGTGGCTGAAGAGCTGAAGGAATACGAAATGATAGAGCTCAAGAAAACCGTAAACACGTCGAATGCCATTTCGAAGCTGGTCTATTTCGAATATATAGGGATAGGTGCGGCAGACTGGTTGGTTTCGAGGAAGACAAAAAGGACGTTTGGGATCAACGGGGCCGCCTTTGCCATCACAAGGGAGGCTTTTGACAGGGTCGGGGGTTTCAAAAAGGTCGTCTCAGAGGACCTTGATTTCGGGCTTCGCAGTTTTATCGCAGATGTTTCTTTCAAATACTGCGTCGACTTGGAGGTGATGACATTTTCACCTCCTTCTTTGAGGTCCTGGTTCGTGCAGAGAAAGAGGTGGGCCTACGGCACCTCTCTCTGGGTAAAGGAAAACTGGAACACGTTGCTATCACTTGTCAGACATGAGCCCTCCGTTACCCTTCCGGCATTGATGATGATCTTCCCTGCGCTTATGGGGCTTATGACCTCTTTTGCCTTTCGCGGCTTCCTGGTGTATGATATACTCGCCATTCTGATCCTGTCTCTACCAACCAGGGGCCTTCCTGTTCTTCTCTTTCCGTTAGTTACAATTCAGGAGGCAACAAACCTTCTCGGTTTTTCTCTAGCTTTTGGAGTCGGGCTCGCGGCTTATGGTTTGGTCTATTTTTACTACAGCAGAAAGTTGGGGTTCAGATTCTCCCCCATCTGGTTTGTGCCGTACTATCTGGTCTATTCACCTGTATGGCTCGCGGCCATGATATGGGGGATGTCACAGGTGTTCATAAAGAAGGAGCCCGTTTCTCTTGACTGGAAGACTTGAGGCCAGGAAATGATGTTCGATCCTTCCATGAAATATCAATTGTTGGTTGTATATTACAAATGGTGTCACTGGTTACGATTTATCCGATTAAAATTATTCCAAAACAAGGAACGGTTCGAAACGTGCGTAAATGTTAAATTGGGGTTATAAAACCTTCTTTAACCCATGCCTTATAGTCTTGTCAAACTTAGACTCACGATGCTTGCAACTCTAGCTATGGTGATAGGTGCATCCACCCTTTTCATATCTATCCTCCTATACTTTATAGGGGGACTCAGCGTAATATCTGTTCTTGTGCTGGTTACAATTTTCAGTGTAGCTCAGTGGCTCTTTTCACCTTATATGATTCAAGCACTTTACAGGTGTAAAGAGGTACCTGAAAATCAGTCTCCAAAGCTGCACCAGATGGTGGAACGTGTTGCCGCCGCAGCGGGTGTACCAAAACCTAGGGTTATGTACTCGCCAATGAGAGCCCCCAACGCATTCGCGTACGGTTCCCCCCTCGGGGGAAGCAGGGTTTGCATCACACAGGGGCTGCTGGACAACCTGAAGGATGACGAAATTGAAGCAGTTCTAGGGCACGAGCTTGGCCATCTTAAGCACAGAGATGTGCAGATAATGATGTTCGTTTCTGTGCTTCCCACCCTGTTCTACTGGATCGGCCTTTCTCTTCTCTGGAGTGGCGGGTACGGCAACAACAGAAATGGTGGTAACGCGGCTGCCATAGGTGCACTGGCCATTGGGGCTTACTTCCTCCTTAACCTGCTTATACTTGGTTTGGGAAGACAAAGGGAGCTTTACGCAGACAGGCATGGCGCCGAAGTCGTACCCGGAGGAGCGCAGAAGCTTGCCACGGCGCTCGCCAAACTGGATGCTTACTCACATGGTGTAAGGAGGACAGGCTCATCTTCCTTCCAGTCACCCGGATTCAACGCGCTTCTGATAATCGATCCTAACAACACATCGGGTTTGAACCTTTCACAGCTGAGCGATGACCAACTGGTGGACTACGTTGCGAGCAGAAGGGAGTCAGGAGCAGAAAGGCTGATGGAACTTTTCTCCACTCACCCGAGCACTGTTAAGAGGATCAGAATTCTCAAATCCCTTTCGACCTCCAGCAGCTGAAACACCCAATTCATATCTTCTGGCATATCAAATATTACATAAAATCAGCAAAAAACTTATAACGCCTTAAAATCAGGAATGGTCGAACGTTCTAAGGTGAATTAAATGTCACTCTCACAAGGTCAACCGATACTGGTTCTAAAAGAAGGCGCTACGCAGACCAAAGGTCGCGAAGCGCTGAGGAATAATCTGGAGGCTGCAAGGGTCGTAGCCGACCTCGTCCGCTCTTCCCTGGGTCCCAGGGGAATGGACAAAATGCTTGTCGACAGCTTGGGCGACGTAACAATCACCAACGACGGTGCCACCATGCTCAAGCAGCTCGACGTACAGCATCCGGCAGCCAAGATGATGGTGGAGATCAGCAAGGCTACCGATAGCGAAGTAGGTGACGGTACCACAAGCGCGGTTGTTCTTGCGGGAGCTTTACTCGAGAAGGCGGAAGAGCTTCTGGATAAGGACGTCCATCCTTCACTAATAGTCGATGGGTACCAGGCGGCTTCTGAGAAGGCGCTGAAGGAGCTCTCGGCTCTGGCCCAGAAGATCAGCCCAGAGGATAAGGAATGGCTGAAGAAGGTAGCCAAGACCAGCCTAGCTTCAAAGTTGGTGTCCCAAGATAACGAATTGCTTTCCGAGATAGTGGTCAGTGCGCTAACGCAGGTAGCAGAAAAGGTTGGAGACTCCTACAAGGTCGACATAGACAACGTGAAGGTGGAAAAGAAACCTGGGCGCTCACTGAGTGAGACAGCTTTGATCAAAGGGATAGTCGTGGATAAAGAGGTGGTACATGCAGGGATGCCAAAGAGGGTTGAAAAGGCGAAGATCGCACTCATCAACGCACCACTAGAAATCGAGAAGACCGAGATATCAGCCGAGATCAGGATCAACGACCCTTCACAGATGAAAGCATTCCTTGATGAAGAGTCAAGGATGTTGAAGGAAATGGTCGACAAGATAGCAGCCGCGGGCGCGAACGTAGTCTTCTGCCAAAAGGGGATCGACGATATAGCACAGCACTTCCTCGCAAAGGCAGGTGTATTGGCAGTTAGGCGTGTAAAGGAAAGCGACATGTCAAGGTTGGCCAAATCCACAGGCGGAAGGATAGTAACGAATCTTGACGACCTCACCGCAAACGACCTAGGACAGGCTCAACTTGTCGAAGAGAGAAAGATAGAAGAGGACAAGTGGGTGTTCGTAGAAGGTGCAAAGAACCCGAAGGCGGTTACCATTCTTGTAAGAGGAGGATCTCAGAGAGTTGTCGATGAAGCCGAACGGGCCCTTCATGATGCTATAATGGTGGTGAAGGACGTCCTAGAGAAGCCATCAGTCGTCGTCGGTGGTGGAGCCATCGAAAGTGAAATCGCCTACAGAATAAGGGAATGGGCAAGGTCTCTGAGCGGCCGTGAACAACTTTCAGCAACAGCATTCGCTGATGCACTTGAAACAATTCCGCTAAGCTTGGCAGTCAACGCCGGGATGGACCCGATAGACACGCAGGTTGAGTTAAGGGCTGCGCATGGCAAGAAGAGTGTCAGCACAGGCGTTCACGTACTTGCTGGCAAGGTGGACGATCTGGCGAAATATGATATATACGAACCCACATCCGTCAAATCCCAGATAATCAAATCCGCTACCGAGTGCGCCGTCATGATTCTCAGAATTGATGATGTGATCGCCGCTAAGGGAACCACGAAAGGAGAGGCAGAGAAATCCGGCGGTTCCGGCCCAGGTGGCATGGGTGGCGGAATGGGTGGCGGAATGGGCGAGTACTGAGCCTGACCAGGTTATTCCTGAAAATCACCATTTATTATTATTTGTTAGATTAACAGTTTCTTCAGCTATCCAGAGTTTATTTTTATGTTCAAAGGCGTTCAGCAACGCCTATACGCCCACGTGAAAGAAGGATTTGATGGCGGAAGGGGGAGTGTCCATCAGATTTTGGCGATCCTGAAGGTGACTAAATCTCTTGTTGAGGGGATGCTCGGCTACTCTAAAGAGAAGTATCCGAACGAAATGCTCATACTTCTCAGAGGAAAGAAAATGGATGAATCCTATGTCCTTTATCAGGCTGTGTTTCCGCCATTCGTGTACTCGAACTGGCATTCGGCCACCTATAATCCGTGGCATATGCCATTGGACTTTTCGATAATAGCCACGGCACATTCCCACCCGTCCGGTGTAAAGATACCTTCAAGGGAGGACCTGTTGCATCCATACGGCAAATTCATGCTGATTACTGGATACCCATATGAATCTGAACGCGATATAGCAGCCTTTGACGGAAAAGGAAGGATGGTCGAGTGGGAGGCGGTGGAAGACGATATCGCTCAATGAAATAAGGGATCAGGTGGCAACCTGCCGGAGATGTCCTCTACACCGCGAAAGAAAAAACCCGGTGCCGGGTGAAGGTTCAGAAAACGCGAGAATCTTTCTGATAGGAGAAGCACCTGGTGCTCAAGAGGATGCAACCAGGATTCCGTTCTCAGGCAGGGCCGGGAGGATACTCGACGGTTGCCTTTCTGCTGCCGGCCTGAAAAGGGACGAACTTTTCATAACGAACGTGGTTAAGTGCAGGCCTCCAAAGAACAGAAGGCCCACCAAAGAGGAGATCAACAGCTGCAAGGGATACCTTGATGCCCAAATCGATTTCGTGTCCCCTATCGTGGTGGTAACCCTAGGAAGGGTGCCTCTGTCATTATTTGGCAAGTTTGAGAGAATCGAAACAGTTCCTTTCGAGCACGACGGCTTACTTGTAGTTCCGACGTACCATCCTGCTGCCGCTCTTCGCGGCCGGCCCGGGTTGGTGAATAAGATAACTTCTGCATTAAGAACCGCTATGATAGAATCGGAGAAGCGTGCAAAGCAAAAAAGGGCGTGGGACGATTTTCGGTAGGTTCAGACGAATGGCAGCTTAGACCTACTTTTGTGCCCCTTTGTTCTTCCATTCGGTATACGGGTGTTCCGGACGTCGGTGCTGAATTGAACCCTTTCCATGTAATCCCTTCTTAAGGGGTTCCCCGATTCTGCCTACAATCTAACCTGAATAGGTCTGGAACCTGTAGAAGAAGATCAGGAGTGCAGAATACAGGAGCAGCACAAATGCTACGTAAAATGGAAGTCCGTACCCACCCGCAAAGCCGGTCTTGAGACTCAACAGCAGTCCCCCCACCGCTGGGGCCGGTACGGCAGCCAATGTGGTGAGTCCACCAAAACCACCCATTACTGATGACCTTGTGCTCTTTTCCGTCAGGTCAGCCAGAAGAGCACCCTGGGCGGGGTTGTCCATCTGACCCACAGCCACCCATATCCCATAAACGAGAACCAAGAAAAGAACGCTTCTAACGAGCACGACACTCCCTATCGCGAACGCCTCCACAAAGAAACTCACGAGGATCACCTTCGTCCTCTTCCACCTATCGGCCAACCTTCCGAACAGAGTCTGTAACAGCAGCGTCATCAGATAATTCAACGCGAGCATTGAGGCCAGCACTACAGAATTTGCGTGAAGGAAAAGCACTGCGTATATCGGAATCAGGTAAAGGACGAAGCTCAAGCCAGCATCATGAATCATATAGGCAATGGTTAGAGGCTTGATCTTTTGTTCGGTCAGAGGTTTGAAGATTCTACGGATGGCAGACTTCAGGGGGTAGGGTTTTCGCTGGGTGTACGTCTCGAGAAGGAAAGCCTCGCGAGCAACGGTTACAGCCATAATAATTACAGCTGAGAGTAACAGGAGAAATGGAAGCCTTTCTGCGTAAGCCGCGGTGTCAGAACCATTCACAAACGAGCCCGATACCAAGACAGCAACAGCCCCTAATCCCACAGCAAGTGAATTGAAGATTCCCAGTGCGCTGCCCCTTTTCGATACGCTGACCGATTCTGTGATCATGGCACTGAAGGCCGGTTGGAGAGCGCCTGTTCCCCAGTTAAGGAGGAAGATCCCAAGGGCAACCAGACCGCCTGGGTGAAACCCAAGAAGGGTAACTGCCCCGACCAGAATGAGCGAAGCGGCCACTATTGCGTTCTTTCTACCGAATCTGTCAGCCACCCAGCCTGAAACCATATATGAAGCAACAACGGCGATCGCACCCAATGAATACAGCAGCCCCACTTCGGCCTTGGTGTATCCAAGACCAAGGAGATATACGCCCAAGTACCCGGTGAACAGACTCAGGCAAAACGTGGAGAACATTGATGTGGTGCCAAGAACGAGGACGTTCCTGGTAAGTGCGCTCCCCTCCGCACCATCGCTTACCTTCAAAATTACAAGATTTGGTCAGTAAGTATAACGTCTTATAAACTTTAATCACCAGCAAAACTTAATCCAATGCAGTTTTCCACTCCACTCATGCCCATCGTCAGAAAAGGTAGGGTGAGGGAGGCTGTTCTTTCGCTTCTGTCGCGCCAGCCAAGGTCAACATCCGAGCTGTCCGAGGAGCTGGGCGTGGCGAAATCCACCATGAGCTATCATTTGGGACGTCTGCTTGAGGAAGGATTGATCGTAATGACATCTGTGACCCCAGTAAGGGGAAGGGCTGTGATCAAAAAATACTCGACCGCTGGCTACTTGGAAAACCAGGTGGAATCTGAAATGATAAGAAAGATGATGGAGAGAATTGACAGGGAAAGGCTGAACTGGTCAGAAAAGCCAGAAGATCTTCGTTCCTTTCTTATGGGAGTGTTGTTGCACTCCTTCAGGTACCTTTGCCAGGTGAACTCAATCGAGCATGCAACGGTTTTGGAGCGGGTGGGCAGAATGATCGGCAAAGATGATTTATCTCAAATCATATCTGGAGATTCTCTGAGGTCTGTTTTGTCTTCCTTTTTTCGAATACTGTCAAACCACTCCATTTCAAGCCCAAAAGCCGTTTATGACAGGTCTGGTGCGACAGTCACCTTCTCAGACTTTCTTGATAGTTACTTCTTTGACGCCGGGTTGTCATCTTTTCTGAAGGGCCTCTTGGCTGGGGTGCTTGAGGCAAAGTTTGGCATGAGGTACAGAGTATCAGAAGTGGTTTCGTCTGATTCACTGGGACTGTACAATTACAGTGTTTACAGGGGCGGGAGACGGGGATAGTTCCCATTTCCATAAGCCATCTCCGTAAGGGTGCTGTCTTTGACAGCACTCGGCCCAGTTATTCGCTTCCTTCCGTCTTATATATCGGTCGAAGTGTACACTGTGCTGGGCACCTCTGTGAACAGATACGAATGGCTAACGGTGTTGACAGTTAACCTAGCAAACGGAGTTGCTTCTTTCGACACCGGTGTCATGAACCTCATACTCCCAACCATATCAATAACTCTGAAGGCCCCAGTTGAGATCGTTTTCTGGGTACCCTTGGTAGCACTTATCTCAAGAGCAGCCTTTATGCCGAGCATCGGTAGGTATTCGGATATTCATGGAAGGAAGAAGCTGATGCTGGCAGGGCTCATAGTGTTCGCAGCAGGGTCCTTCTTATCTGGGATTTCAACCACGATATATGAGCTAATTATCTACAGAATAATTCAGGGTATAGGCGCCGCATCCATACTTGCCGTAGGGAGGGCGATCATTGTCAATGCGGTTGGTAGGGAGAACAGGGGTTACGCTTTGGGTACAAACGTCTCAACAATTTATCTTGCGACCACCCTGGGAACCGCGATCTCTGGCACCATAATATCATTTACCAGTTACGTTGGCTGGGAACAGGTTTTCATTGTAACCGGCATAGCCACAGTCGCGATCATCCCCCTGACCTTCTTTGCCCTCAAGGATGAAGGTGCGCGAAGCACGAACCGCTCGATGGATTGGACAGGTTCCTTCCTTCTTGCAGCCGCCATCGGGGCTACACTGAGTGCTGTTACGGCGGGTGTTTTGACAAATTTTGGTACCCTGCATATCTTCATCGAATACATACGGATCCCCATCATAGACTTCTACATTTACACCCTTTGGAGCTTCTCGATACCCGTTTCGTGGATCGCCTTTGCAGCCATTGCATTCACCGCTTTGTTCTTCATAAGAGAATATACGGCTGAACGACCCCTTCTTGACTTCAGGCTTTTTACCTCGAACATAACATTTTCCATAACCAACCTCACGGCCTTTGTCACATACATTGGAACGTACAGTCTCTTGATACTATTATCGTTCTATCTTGAAGTAATCAGAGGATTCACCCCCCTTGTCAGCGGTTTGCTTCTTGCGCTGCAACCCATGGCAGTGACTGTATTCGCTATAATAGGTGGACGCTTGTCCCGGCGTTACGACAACAGGCACCTCGAATTTTCCGGTTTACTGATCATGGTTGTCTGCCTTCTGCTTCTCGGGGGTACCTCTGTCAATACGAGTGTCATCCTAACATCTTTACTACTGATCGGGCTTGGTGCCGGCTTTGGCATATTCTCTCCGAACAACACAAACCTGAACCTCTCCTCCGTCAAGGAAGAGGACAGGTCGCTTGCGAACGGTGTTCTGGGAATGATGAGGCATTCAGGGCAAACGATCAGCCTAGGTGTAGCTACAATAGCACTTGATATTTCGCTGTTCGGAATAACTGGTTCGGGCTCCAGTACGTTCAACCCATTGCAATACATACATTCTCTTGACATCAGCTTTTTCATAGGAGCTGGATTGATCATATTTGCGTCACTTCTTTATATAAAATATCATGCGAAGATAGGAAGGCCAGTTGCACCCGAGCCGGGTGTCACATGAAAGGCTCTGGTAACCTTCTTCGCCTCGGATCGTAATTGCTGCGAAACCAAATTATAAGTACGTGAATATACCGTAAGATGGCACACGATTGAGAACAAACGATCCGAGTACGGAGGCGAGGGTCAGCGGCAGCGGCATTCCTGTTAGATCAACAGCTGGGACGTCCGGTGGTGCGGCTCCCCACTCCAAGGAGGGGCTGGCAGGCTTTTTACGCCGGTTCGGGGGTGTCGGGTCTGTATCGCTGCTTTCATACGTGGCTGAATACTCATCGTACATAGTGGTGCTTGCTTACATCTCAACGAAGTTGATCCTTACATTTCACCTTGGCACGTTCGGATACGCCTTCGTTGGAACAGCGTCTGCCCTTTACCTTGTACTCTCCGGACTCATTGCGATACCCGTCGGTCATTATGCTGACAAATTCGGTTTAAGACGCTTTACTGTGGCCGGCTGCCTACTTGGTTCCTTTGCCCTCTTCCTTCTGCTTATTGTGGACAGGTTGTCAAATCTGACATGGTTCTTCATAGGGGTTACAATATCGTTAAGTGCGCTCGGGCTAGCGCATGGAACATATACCGCGAGTACTCTTGCATACACTGGGGACGTTGCCGAAGCAGAGAGGTTCGGAAAACCGTACGGCTTGGTTGAAGGGGCCGAATTTTTGGGCTACGCATTCGGTCCGTCCATTGGGGCAGTTCTCTCTGTGGTTTACGGTAGGTTCATCCTCTTCGGCGTTTCCGGTATAGTGCTTTTGTTCGCCGCTATCATCGGTTTCTTATTCATGAAGAGTGACTCTGACATATTAAGGGAAAGAGCTTCTGTTGGAACAGGCGTGGGACAGCTGGCGTCTCTGCCTGAAACACACTCCCACGTAGCTACATGGAATGATTTCGTTTCGGCCTTCAGGACCCGAATAGTTGGCGTCGTTCTCGTCACCACTCTGCTTGCATCATTAGGATTTTCAGCCTTTTTCTATTACGTGCCACTGTTTGCTCAGTCTTTGGCCAGCAAAATACCCCTACTCGGCAGCATTTACCCAGTGTTTCAGTCGATCGTTGCCGGTGTTGGCTTTTTGATGATGATACCCTTTGGTCACATCGAAGATACTTCGCAAAGAAGAATGCCCTACCTTGTTGTCGGTTTTGTAGTGGGAGCTATTGCGCTGGCACTGGCCTTCAGCTTCCCCAGCGTTCCGGGGTTGATCAGTGCGTCTGTGGTTTTCGGGTTTTCATTAGCCATGACCCGTGTCAGTCAGCTGGTGATTCTTGCCGAGCATTCAACTGTCACAAACAGGGCAGGGGTAATGGGGACAAATCATGCCCTAGAGCATACCGGCTACGGCATAGGGTCCTTCGTCGGGGGGGTCGTGGTGGCTATAACTCACAGCTTCATTGAGACATTTCAAGGTCTTTCGGTATTTCTTGTGCTTACAGGCATCGCCTTTTTGGTATACGCCATTTCTAGAAGGATCAAATGAAGATGATACACATCTTTGTGTAAAATTGGACTACTCTCGTTCCGGGACTCCGTACTCTCTCATTACTGAAAGCAGGATACGTTCCTGTACTTTGCCACCGAACTCCGCAGCTCTTATCGAGTCCCTCTGGACGGTCTTTCCATCGGCGTATTTTATAACAAGCTGAAGAGCCATCCTTCCATCCCTTCTTGCCTTGGAGTAAAGTGTTCTAAAGTAATCCAGGGAGTCCTGCTCAACCCACGGGTAATGTTTTCTAAAGGCTAAAAGTCGTTGTTCGACGAGCATGGGAACGAACACCATCCCTACGGACATAGCCACCCCTTCCAACCAGCTTTTTGATTTAGCAAACTCCACATAATTATCAACAGCGTCAACAACATCTTCAATATATCTTCCTTGGGTGACCTCCTCCCGCGGAACGCCCAAGCCGGTGGCGAACCTCAACCATCCTTCAATTGCGCCTTCATTCCGGCCGTACCCATCATGCTCGAGTATTTTGGTCACCCATAGCCTTCTAACATCCACGAGGTCACAGTTGGAGATGATGGCCCCGTCCTTTCTGGGCACATTCCTTTCAAAGAAGTACCAGTTGACTGCCCATCCACGTAGCAGCTCTCTGCTGGCTTTGCCAGCCACCAGAAGTTGTGTGAACCGTCTCCTGTTAACACCTGTTTTTCCAACGGCTTGTACCAGCATTCGCTCGAACTCGTCTCTGGTGTAACCGCCTTTATTCAATGGAACCCCCATCCATAAGTACTGCAAACCAGTGAGTTATAATCTGCGCGGGCTCACCCTTGTCAGGCTGATAGGGGATTGCGGCTCGGCTGTTCTACCGGCGGTAATTCGGCCCTTATGCCAGCTGTCCCGGCTCTGCCGGCCTCGGCCACGGAGAAGACGCTTAAACTAAAAAGTCTGGATACCAGAACCAGACCCAAAAGAACAAGGACAACCAGCGTTACCCCGGCTGCTGCAGATTCGAGGTAGTGTCCGCTGAGCCAGATCGTGTATATTGAGTAAGAAATGACCATACTGTTCTGTCCCACGAGCATAACAGCCACCCCAAGGTCCTTTGCTGTGGTCAGAAATACGTACAGCACAGTAATTATAAGAGAGGGTTTCAACAGCGGAAGGACAACACTTCTGATGGTTGTCGAAAATGTCGCACCGCATATTCTCGAGATCTCCTCCAGCTCCTTCCCAATCTGCAGAACGGGACCGCCAAGGAATCTTGAAGCGATTGGTAGATACCTGATAAAATATGCTATTACCAGCCCCCACACAGTTCCGTACAGACCGAAAGGAAGGTAAAGAAGTGCCCACAGGATGCTTACTCCAATCACTATCGTGGGTATCACAAGGGGAAGGTTGGTGACGAACTGAGTGGCGGAAATGAGCCGTCCTCTGTACCTTGCATGAGCGTATGACAACGCAAAGGCAGCTGCAACAGTAATTGCAGCCGTCACGCCCGAAACCAGTACAGAGTTGACCGCCCCCTCACCAAGCGATGGGTAGTAGGCAAAATCAAAGTAATTCTTCAGGGTCAATCCGCTCAAAACGTATGGGTTCCAATAGGAATGAAGGGATACGAAGAGGAGAGTTCCAAGCACCATGACTGGATACGCAAAGAAGTAAAGCAACAGTACAAAGCTCACCACCCACTTCCACCTTCTAAGGGTGATCTTGGTCTGGTTCTGGCGTTTCCCGGCAATTACAGTGTACCTGTCGGCTGATTTTATGCTTCTGAGGTAAAGTAAGAATGCAACGGCCGTGAGCGGAAGCAGTATAAGGGAATAGGCGTTCGCGAGTGGGTAGTCTGGCGGGGTCTGGTAGGTAGCTCCGTAAATTGTGTAGGGAAGGAGCTGTATACCGGCCGGAGCCCCTATTATCGCTGCAACATCAAAGGCTTCTGAGGCGACTATAAAGCACAGAAAATAGGCCGCAAGCAGGGCAGGCCTCACCAAAGCCAAACTCACTTTACGCAGTGTCGTGAACGCTCCTGCGCCTGATATCCTAGAGACCTCCTCGAGGGCTGAGTCGACGTTCCTCAGAGAGGAATAAACGAGGAGGTAGGCTAGCGAGGAGAGGTTCAGCCCCATCACGGCTATCATTCCGCTCATACTGTACACATTGAACAGGGCAGGGATTTTACCGAACAGCCTCCAAAGTAGAATGTTCAGTAATCCATCCGTTGGATTTGCCAGGTATGTCCAGGCCATATCCTCCACAAAAAAAGGAAGAGCTACAAGCAGTACGACCGCATACCCAACAGCCCTTCCAAATTTCACGTCCGTTCTGGCTACAACAAATGCAAGGGAGGTACCTAGGAATGTACCAACAAAGGCACTTCCAGAGGCGAACACCAGTGTGTTCACCACTGACTGGGCTGTCCCGGGCTGGGAGAACGCGATCCTGAAGTTTTCAAGGGTCAGAGTACCCGGTTGCGCCGGACCCCCACTCCAGAACGCACCAAACATCAAAAATGCTACTGGTGTTACTGAAAGTACAGCAGCCGCTATGAAAACTGATGTAAACAGCCTCCTCAAATATCAGTACCCCATCTGCCTGAATTCGGATGCAAGCTGTGCGGATTCGTTCACAACCTGCACGCTAGGAAAGTACTGTACCATGACGTTTGGCGCTAGCTTAGCAATGGAATATTGTGCATTGATGTTGGGAAGAGCGGGTATGCGGAAGTCTGTGTTACCCAGTAGACTTTGAGCGTTGGGGGAAAGAACAAAATCGACAAACGCCTTGTCTGCCTGCAGGTGCTGGCTTGTGCGGATAATGGCCACAGATTCGGGGAAGGCAAGAAGGGGAACACCTTGCGGGAGGAACCAATTCACTGGTGCACCCTGTGATTTGTACGAAAGGACGTCATTGAGCAATGCCACGATACCGATATCGTACTGTCCGTTCGCCACATCTTCTGTTACAGCTGTGGTGGATGGAGTAACGGCAGGCTTCACATTGGTTTCAAGTTGCTGTATGAACTGGGTCAAAGTACTGTTTCCAATCACCGACGCAAGGCTTCCAAAGTATTGTGTTGATACACTTCCTAAGGTTGGGTCCAGCATAATCACCTTCCCCCTCCACTGTGGCGAGGCGAGTGCCGATAGATTCTGCGGGAGCTGAGAAGGGCTCAACTTCTGTGTATTGTAAACGAACACACATGGAACGATGGCCATCGCAGTCCAGTATCCGTTGGGATCCTTGAGGTCGCTCGGATAGGGGGCGGATTCAGGGGATACGTAGGGTGTCAGGTATCCTCCCTGTTGCAGTTTTATTGTAATCGGGTTAGACATCATTATCAGGTCCGCGGTTGAGTTGCTAGCAGCTATTTCTGTGGTTATCTTTGCGTACGCCTGCGGCGGCGTGAACTCTATATAACTTACCTTTATTCCTTGGTGCGAAGCCTCAAAAGATGAGATCAGAGGTTGAACATCGGTTGTACCCAAACTGCCGTATACAACAAGTGTGGTGACTCTGCTGTTAAGGCTCTCGTAATAGTAGATTGAGCCCACAGCAATCACTATAATTATGATGGTGATGACGCCAATATACACAGGCCTCATAATTTACAGAACCGGTTTTACTCATATAAGAGTCTATAGTTAGAATAATTCGTACTCAACATGGCTACTGGCATAAGGCGTCCTTTATTGAACAATTAAAAGGGCAGACTCTAAATGCACGCAGCCTTTCAAGCGCACTTGGCGGCTAAAATCTTCGACATCTTGGTGATCGATTCAACTAGGATCGGGTTTTGGGACTTACTGTTTTACCTTGTTCGGTCTAGGCTATCCATGTTTGAACCATACAAATATTAATAAGGGCGCAATCGGCAAAGGCCGGGCTATGCGTGCTGTTTCTAAGGTTGTGCCTGTTGTCATAGTCGTTGTTGTGATCGTTGCAGCCGTTGGCATATACTTTGGTTTGTTTTACGGCAAGGGCGTCACGACTACTACAACTCCACCACCCCCTTCATCAGGTGGCAACCTGAACCAAGTACCAGTTTTGTTTCGTGAACACATAGCAAATATTTCTGCTCAAAATATTCAGGGAATAATGCAACAGTACGGCACTAATTCGCTTGTAATTTGGAAAGGTAACACGCAGGGACTTGGGGGTACTTACTCGGGATACGGAAATATAAATATATTATATGACAAAGCCATTGGTTCTGCTTCGAGTTTCAATATGAAGATTCTCAGCTATAGCCAACGAAATATATCTTCGTCCGAGGCGGAGGTGAATTCATCCGTGTCTATGACAGGAAAAAGTACATACCTTGGTAACATGTCGGCTACGATAAATATAACTGCGGTGTACGATTACACATCGAGTGGATGGCAGATATCTAATGAAACTTGGAACTTTCTGACCTTTACTGTTACTCAGTCAGGTGGCGCAACTACCTTCCCTGAGTGGCAAAAGGTGGGCCCACCGAACCCAAGCTTTACCGGGCCTGATGTCGTCCACAACATAGCTTGGATTGCTGGTCCTGGACTGGCGGCTTTCCTCTATGCTCTTATACTGTCCGTAGCGATGCTGGCAGTGGTGAAGCGAGTTTGGAAACGCTAAAAGTAGCAAAGCTGTTCTTTTACGTGGGGTTGATCAGCGCGGTTGTTTCGGTTGGTTATGTATCGCCGCTGGTCCTTGGACCACTCGTTAATCCGAATGGTCATAACATAATAAACAACGGTCCAGGAAGTATTCTTACGGACTACACAACATGGCCCGCTATGTGGATGCTTGTGGCATTCACGATGTTCCTGATTGTGGGTGTAGCGGGTTCTTTTGTGTGGGCCTCTGCTTACTACTTCGACGCAAAGGTTTTCGGAAAGGAGCAAAGAAATGGGGCACTGTCAATACTTGGATTGCTTCTTTTCATTGTGGGCGTTTATCTTGCGACGGCCATGATGGCATATGTGGGGTACACAGAAGGATTGCTGATCGCGCAAGGTGAAGCTCCGCTCGTCGTTGCCGGTAGTGCGCAATGGACAGTGATCCCTACTGGTCTAGGTGTAAGCCTCACGGCTCTGGGTGTACTGATTGGCGTTATCAATCTGGTTCTTCCATCATCCAAGCCGAAGGTGTAGCTCCAAGTGCAGCAGGTTAAACTCACCGGCCAGTTGCAGGCTGACGCTGTAGCCCGATATTGCCTCTATGTGGCCCTAGGAAACATGCTCATTGCGGCAGGCTCCACCATTCCTATGCTTATCCCAGAGTTGGGCCTTCCCTTGGTGATCGAACAGTGGCCAGGCACATGGATGTTCATCGCCTATTTTATACTGCTAATATGCGGCGTTGTTGGATTCGTATCATGGGGCGTAATATATTACCTAGCTCCCAGAATCATGGGCCGAAGGACTGTAAACAAACTACTTTCACTAATCCATATTACGTTTTTTGAGGGGAGTCTTCTCGGGGTCACAGCGATGATGTCACTGGTGGCGGGCTTTCAAGGAGGGAACCTCCTTCACGATGGCTTCGGTCAATTCATAGTTACCCGAACTATAGAATGGGTTGTGATACCTATAGGGTCCCTCATCGTTGTTGCTATACTGGCCACCCTCGTCGGTATCTTTAATCTCCTGCTTAGCCCCGTTGAAAGGCAGTAGCCGGTTTGCTAAGGGGTCTCATTTTTTATTCTACCTGTTGCTTATTTTTGCTTGTAGTTTATTCAGCACCATATCAGGCACTGGGGCAAAGCACCCAGATTTACAACTGGAGCTATATGAATGCCAACCCTGAAGGCACAAACTTTAGTCCACAGAATCAGCTGGGCGAATCTAACGTAGGTCAGCTTGGTGTGAAGTGGGTATTTCCCATTCCTTCGGCCCCTTCGGTGCCTGGCCTAAACGTAACCGGTGAGGGGGCAATAGCACCACCACTGGTGGTGAACGGGATTGCGTATCTGCTAACAAATTACGCTGCCGTCTACGCTATAGACGCAACTACAGGTGATCTCATCTGGAGCTATCAGGCCACCCTCAATAGATCGAATCTTCCACTCGGATACCTTGTCGGACATATGCACGGTATCAACTATTATGACGGAGACATTTGGATCTCTCTACCTGACTGTTCTGTGGTTGCACTTGATGCCATGAACGGTGCTGTGCGCGAAACGATATCTGATATCTGTGCTGGGATTCCAGGAAACTCCGGTCTGTATGCGACTCACGGAACAGCACCGGTGTTTTACAGAGATGTGATGATACTCGGTTCGTCAGTCTCAGAAGGGACAGATGCAGGCAGGGGATTTGTGGCTGCTTACAATATTTCCAACGGGGGACTTCTCTGGAGGTGGTTCGTGTCCCCTCCTGCAGGGGGGGATCAAACCTGGGACGAATCAACCTGTCAGTATCCGTGCCATGGAAATGTGCAGCCCTACCCCGGTGACTGGGGTACAATGGGGTACAATGGGAATCATACGTTGGTGGGAGCCGATATATCATGGGGTCAGTTTGCTGTTGACCCAAACACAGGTGTTGTTTACCTAGGCA
>Ga0080006_1142289_pt1 | contig 32643 bp, 36 predicted proteins | sample RS3BMetagenome_FD_69209 | JGI IMG/M metagenome (GOLD analysis project Ga0080006, IMG submission 69209) | Ferric oxide microbial mat and aquatic microbial communities from Rainbow Spring, Yellowstone National Park, USA - RS3B (SPADES... ...
GCCCACATCAACGTACCAAAGAGCTCCATCTGTGTAAACAGTCTTCCTACCATACAAGCTTCCTTATGAAATAGTATGCATCAAGGGAGTTCTGGTGCCAGCTTATGTGGAATGATAGGAATGCTTTGAGTTGAGGTTCGTATGCTACCCATAGCCACGCTTCTCTAACGTTTATTTCAGTTTCATCAATAAATATGGAATTGACATTGTGCTTATCAACGTCAAAGGAGTCGAATACAAAAGAATACTTCTGAATCCATTTCCATATTGCTCCTCTTGATTATAGGCTAAAGGACGTGGGAAGCCATCCTCAAGCTCAAACTGGATAATTAAGGATCAAAATATAATTATTGGGGCCATTTTTCTGGTTTGTGTCATCATTTGCTAGAAATAGAGCCCCACTGAAAATAAATTTTGGGCTTCAAGTTAACAGCATCTGTACACCTTAGGGAAGATTTTTAAGAGGGAAGTGTAAAGGGAATGTGGGTTGAAGGGGAGAAATTATAGGGAGCCAAAAGGAATGCCCTATGTAAGAAGAGAGTATATAGATGCTATACCTGGATTAAGAATAGCAAAGTTCACCATGGGTAGCCTTACTAAGGATTATGATTATATTGTTAGGCTTTATTCGGAGGAAAAGGTTCAGGTAAGGCAAAATGCGCTCGAAGCTTCTAGGGTTGCAGCAAACAAGATAATTGAACCTCTTGGTGAAAGTGCGTATTTTCTAAAATTGGTTCCCTATCCTCATGTTATTTTGCGTGAGAATAAGATGATTGCGACTGCGGGTGCAGACAGGCTTTCAGAAGGGATGAGAAGGGCGTTTGGCAAACCAATCGGGCTTGCCGCGAGAATAGAGAGCGGGGACCCCATTCTTGAGATATATATAAAAAAGGAAAATTTGGATAAGGCAAAGCAGGCAATGAAAATAGCCAGAAGTAAATTGCCAATGAAAACAAGGATGGTCGTGGAGAAAGTTCTGAGTATTGCTCAAGCTGGACAAGCAGAAAATTAAAAAGATAATTGAACGCGAAAGGCCAAAGCGAGTTGGCCTTGCTGCTCCTGATGGCCTTCTAAACGTTCTTCCTGAACTTGCAAAATATATTGAAAGCTTAAATGTTGAGAGCGTCATATTTGGAGAACCTAGTTACGGCACCTGTGACCTTGGTATTGCTGATTCAGAACTTTTAGGTTTGGACCTTGTATTCAACATTGGACATGCTACAGATGTCGAAAATATAGGGAAGGTCTACCTCATTGATGCCCAGTATGAGCTTGAAACAGATAAACTGTTGCATGAAGTGGAAAATTATCTTAAAAAGGTGGGAGCTACCAGGCCTGCCCTTTTTACCACAAGCAATTACAGGGATGTTACAGATAAACTAAAAACTGGCTTGATTAAACGTGGCATTAAGGTTGTTGAACCTGGAAAATTTCCAGGACTGTTTGAAGGACAAGTTTTTGGATGCAATTACTATTCTTCTATATTTGCAAAGGAATCAGACATTCTGGTTTTTGTGGGGCAAAGCCCTTTTCATGCAGCTGGACTTTCCCTAGTATCTGAAAAAATGACCGTCATGGCTGACCCGCACAACGCAATTGTTGAAGATATAAGCAAAACAGCTGAAACCCTGTATAAGGCTGCTGTGGCAAGGATAATGTTGGCAAAAAATGCTGAAAAAATAGGAGTTGTTGTGGGATTAAAGGAAGGACAGATGTTTTATAAGAAGGCCAGATGGATTTCTCGAAGATTAATTTCTATGAATAAGGAATCCTTGGTGCTTGCAATGAGAGAAATTACACCCTGGAAACTCAATTCAATCAGGGGGTTTGATGCTTTTGTTGAAATGGCATGTCCTAGGATTCCCATGGCTGATCGAGGATTTGATAGGCCTGTACTATCTTACCCCGAAGGAATTGGATTGTTGAAGGTTCTTAATGGAAAGGAATTGGGCAACCCGTATAGAATGTCTGTGTTGTACTAAAAGCTAATTACCGATTATGTAATAACCATATAACGTGCAAGATATATTTGACATTATAGAAAAAGTAGCTGGTGACGTAACCCCCACTAAAGATGAAAGGAAAAAACTGGAAAGAGCGGTACGCACCGTAAAGGAGCGCTTAGATGCAGCAGGTATCAAATATGAAATAGGTGGTTCATATGCTAGAGATACATGGCTTTCAGGTGATGCAGATGTAGATTTTTTTATGGTTTACCCTCCAGAACTTGGAGCAGAAAACATAAACATGCGAGGGCTTCAAGATGCAGAGCGCGCAATGGAGGGATTTCCATACTGGAAAAGATATGCCGAGCATCCTTACCTCGAAGGAAGAGTAAAGGGTGTTACTGTAAATTTAGTTCCATGTGCAGACACGGAAAAGGGGAACTGGATAACAAGCATGGATAGGAGCCGGTTTCATACGCTGATACTGAACCAGCTTCTAAATGATGAGCTAAAAAAACAGACAAGGGTATTAAAATCATTTCTTAAAGCCAATGGTATTTATGGGGCGGAAATAAGGATCGGCGGTTTTAGTGGATATGTTACTGAAATACTTACAGTAAAATATGGATCATTTATTGAAGTTCTCAACAGAGCTAAAGATTGGAAGAGGGGAACAATAATTAGTCTTTCCAACGATATAGCCGTTAACGATTTCAATACACCGATAATTATAATTGACCCGGTGGACAATAACAGGAATCTAGCCGCTGCAATAAAGCCTTCAAACATAGCAAAACTACAATTGCTTGCCGGCATGTTTCTTGAAAAACCGTCTATTTTCTACTTTAAAAGGAGAATTGCCAAATTTAACAAGTCGTTCACGCCCAACACGGTAAGTGTAATCTTTAAAACCCCAAATAAAGTGGAAGAAATAAGGTGGAGTGAATACATGAAAACTTGCAATGCTATTTTAAATGAATTAGACAGAGAAGGTTTCGGCCCAATAACATATTCAATATTTGAAAGCAATGGATGGACAAGCCTCACTTTTCTGGTAACCTTCACCAATTCACAGATAAAAGTCAAAACTGGACCGCCAGCTGAAAACATAAAAGCTTCACTTGAGTTCATTAAAACCAATAATAATATTTTTGTAGGTAATGATATGAAGGTTTATTCTGTTATAAAAAGAAAGGCAAAGAATGTTCAGCTAGCAGTAAGGAACGCGCTTAAAAGGCCTGTTGAAATTGGAATAGCCAAAGGTTTACTTGAAAGCATAAAGGCAGCTAAAGTTGTAACATTTTCTCCTGAATTGAAAGACATGGAATATTTTAGCGCTATAAATGGATCTCTAAATGAAATCTTTTATGCTATTTAATTCTGCATTAAAATTCATATAAATTTCCTGAATGTTAGCACCCTTGTTCTTCTCTATAATCTTAGCCAACAAAAGTAGTACAACCCCGGGCACATCAGTAAATGGATCAGGAATAGCAATCAGCAAAGCACCAATTCCTTCAAGGCCTTTTACATTGCTCTTTTCCCTTAACAATCCCTTTAACTGAGGATTAACAGATTCTAGGCCTTTAACATAATCGTAAATAACCTCGAAGTCTTCCAACTTCATCTTTGAAATTTCTTCTATTATACTTTTATTACGCATTTAATTATATGATAGAATTAATATGTTGAAGTATAACCACCTATGTTTAATTTAATTTATTTACTGGATAATTTTTTTTGTCAATGCCATATGTTTAGGAATGAATAATCTTTTAATGGTCTAATATTAACAGCATACAGCTCAAAACTAGTTTCATATTTAAGTATTGAAATAGAGGCATTGTAAATTTTAATTTTCCTTACAGTTTGCCCTCCTATGCCAATTGAGAAGGCTATAATGGATCTTATGGGCTCGAGGTGACTCACAAAAACCACAGATTTAAAACCCTTTTGATACGCATCTTTAACAGTAAGAATCATTCTATCCTGTATTTTCCAATACTTTTCTATACCGTGCCTATAATTTTCGTCAAAATATTCATTGAACCATTCTGGATCAGATTTTAACACCTCCGCAGTTGACCTTCCCTTAAGGGTACCCAGTTCAACTTCCCTCAATCTGTTATCCACCAAAACGCTTATACCGGTTTTCTTGGATATTATTTCTGCAGTTTCAAGTGTTCTTGGCATCGGGCTCGAGATTATAGCATTTATGTCCACTTTAGATAACATCTCCCCAGCTTCTGCAGCCTGTTCCTTGCCCCTTAAGGTTAGGTGAGGACTTTTAAGGTCATCATCCGGGAAATCTCCGCTAACGTTGGTCTCAGATTCTCCATGCCTTACAAAATATGCCAGCATCCATAATAAAATAAGGAATCGATTTAAAAATTTTTCAATCTTTAGGTGCTTTAAAAAGAAGCCCTGAGCCTATAAAATAGAATACAGCAGAAAGCAGAAACATACCAAGAAATCCCATATATATTGAACCTTTTGCCATATATATTACAAGGCCATCAATTACAGGAGCTATTGCAGATGAGCCCCCTATTGCCAAGTTCGAATATGCCATATATTGCCCTGTTGCGGAAACAGGAGAAAGGTCCCCTGCAAACGCTGCCTCAACACTTGAGAATGCTCCTGTGGTAGCTCCCACAGCTGCTGCTGCAACCAAAAAAGTGTAGAACGTTTTTAAAAACGGTAATGCTAACATTGATATGCCTCCTGCTATAGCTGTGTATATCAGTATTTTTTTCCTGCCAATTTTATCGGATAGTTTTCCCAATCCAACTGCTGCAACCATAGCTACTAGAAGAACTATCAACCCGGTTATTGCCACTCCATATGCTGGATTTTTAAGCCCAAGAACATATTTAAAATAATATAGCTCAAAATACATTAATCCCGAAGAACCTACCAGCACAAAAAATGAGCCAATTACAATCCAAAAAAATCTGGGGACGTTTTCAGTTGGTCTGAACATTTCATTTATTGCTCTGATTACACTTGTTTTTCTTTTTTTACCCAAATCATACCCCCAGATTGTGTAGAGAGTAATGGCAGAACTTACGAAAATAACAGGAATCACAGCAATCGAAGCCAATGCCAGCTTTCCCATTCCCACTAGCAATCCTGTTATGCCATAACCCATTGCGTTTCCTATTAACAAAAAAAGTCCAAGGTAACCCGCTGCTTCTCCCCTCTGTTCTTTGGGAATCAGGTCAGGCAACAGTGGTTGAAACGAACCCTGAGCTAGATTTGATGCAAGTTCCATTAAAATATACTCTATTATTACAAGAACTGAAACGTATGGAAAAAATGCCACAAAAACCATTACCGGTAAAAGAAGCAACGTTCCTGCAATTATTAATGGCGTCCGCCTTCCTATTTTAGTATTAATACCATCGCTAATTATTCCAGACAACAAATTCATAAAAACACCTAGGGCTACACCGCCAGCTGCTATCCCGCCAAGTGCGATGCTTCTTATGGATGTTGGAAATGCTATAAGTACCTGTTCAGGAAGTATTAAAGAATTGTAAGAAATCCAAAGGTAGTTCAATCCGAGATTTAACGCTGCAAATGTCAACAGGAATTTGGATGAGCGCATATAAAAAGTATTATTCAATACTATCAAGCTCCATGGCACTGGAGTAAACAAGTTCTGCTATTTTTACAGCATATGCCGCATCATAAGGATTTACAAGCGGAACTCGATCTTCAATGATGGATCCTACAAAGTCGCTTACTTCCTTCATTATTGATTTTATTTTCCATCCCATAGGATCATACTCTATTTCATCAACCATTTGACCGTCTTCGTCCATCGGTCCTCTGTATAGCTTTAGGGGAGGGTTAAAAAGCTGGTCTCCTATTATAACGCCTTTTTCCCCGTACACCTCTAACCTTTCCGTCCATGGATTCTGGGCCGTATCAGAAAAATACGATTGAAATGTTGCTCCATTTCTGAGCTTACCTACTACCAATGAATTATCCTCGGCATCAGTTCCCAGCTGATGCCAATTAAAAGCTCTGAGAAATCTCACACCGCCGAAGGCCCATCTAAAAAGGTAAAAAGTATGAACGCCTGCATCTATCACTATACCACCACCCATCTTTTTGCTACCAACCCAGCTTTTTTTGTCAGAATACCTTGCTATTTCACTGCCTGCTATCATTGTTCTGACGTTCCAGATTTTACCTATCTCATCGCTCCTGATTATTTCGATTGCCTTCTGATAAAGTTCAACGAACCTTGTATTTTCTGCTACAGTGAACTTTAAACCCTGAGATCTAGCTGTGGCAATAAGATCAACTGCTTCTCTGTATTTTAATGTCATGGGTTTTTCCACAAGCACATGTTTTCCCGCAAGCAAAGCCTCCTTTGCAGCTCTATAATGTAACTTGTGAGGCAATGTTATGTCTACTGCATCAACATCCTTGCTCCTCATCAGTTCACTGTAATCGGTATAGTATTTGGCCCCATAAGGCTCAGCTCTTGATTTAGCTATTGATTCATCCAGGTCACAGACAGCTGCAATTTTAGCCCGCGGATCTTCATTGTAACCTGCTTCATGTATCAAGGAAATTTCACCCAAACCTATTAGCCCAATTTTTAGCGTTTTGTTCACAAAATTAAATTAAAATCATTTAAATATAAGGTTTTAAGGTCGATTTTTATAAATACGAAATTTATAAACTAAATGGAAAAATATTCGAAAAATATCAATCTTGAAGTCATAAATAACGAAAATCTTAAAATTAAGTGGCAGTCATTACTAATTATGACACATATAAAGATAAATGTTGAACCGCCAGGTCCAAATGCAAAGAAGATAGCCGAACAGGCTGAAGAAATAATATCACCATCAATAGTCAGATATTATAGGTTCGTAATGGAATCGGGAAACGGAGCAATAGTAAGGGATGTTGACGGTAACAGCTATATAGATATGAATGCAGGAATAGCCGTTCTTGCGCTGGGGACTTCGCCACCTGAAGTGGTAAAAGCAATAGATGAAGCTACAAAAAGGTTTTTGCATTATTCATATACAGATTTTTACTACAGCGGTATAGTGAACCTTGCAAGGGAACTTGTAAATATAACGCCGGGCAGATTTAAGAAGAGGGTGTTTTACGGTAACAGCGGAGCAGAAGCTGTTGAAACTGCATTAAAACTGTCAAGGTTCCATACAAAGAGGCCAAGATTTATAGCCTATACTGGCGCCTTTCATGGAAGGACTATGGGAGCCTTGAGCCTTACTGCTAGCAAACAGGCTCAGGTAAGGGGGTTTTCACCTATGGTTCCCGGTGTATCACATGTGCCATACCCGTACTGCTACAGGTGCCCCTTCGGAAAGACGTTTCCTGACTGTGATTACTTCTGCATTGATTACATTAAGGAGCAGCTATTCGAAAAAAACGTGCCTCCAGATGAGGTTGCTGCTATTTTCTTTGAACCGGTACAGGGAGAGGGTGGCTATATTGTTCCGCCAATAGATTATTTTAGAAAGCTAGAGAAACTGGTCAGAGGATATGGAATTCTGATGGCAGATGACGAAATACAGGCTGGCATGGGAAGGACAGGCAAATGGTTTGCTATTGAGCATTATGGCGTAGAGCCTGACATTGTGATGATAGCAAAGGCCTTAGCATCAGGTATGCCGCTCTCTGCTACAGTGTCCAAAGACGAGCTAAATGACTGGCCGGCCGGATCACATGCAACAACATTCGGCGGAAACCCTGTTTCGATTGAAGCAGCACTGGCAACAATAAAAACTATCAAAAAATCAGGATTGCTAAATAACGCTGAAAAAATTGGTAAAATACTTCTTAAAAGATTAAAGGAAATGGAGGAACGATATGAAATTGTGGGAGATGTAAGGGGGCTGGGACTTATGGCGGGAGCTGAACTTGTAATTGACAAAAAAACTAAGAAGCCTAATCCAGAAGCCGCAAAAAAAGTAATTGAATATTCATGGAAACACGGTGTTTTGCTGATCACTGCTGGAATTAGCACACTCAGATTTTCTCCGCCTTTGATAATAGATGAAGAAATTCTCCAGGAAGCTCTAGATGTGGTTGAACAGGCCATAAAGGAGGTTCAAAAAATATGAAAAATGCCATAATCCTTGGTGCAGCTGGTCGCGATTTCCATAATTTTAATGTATATTTTAGAAATAACAATCAATACCGGGTGGTAGCATTTACTGCTGCACAAATACCGTTCATAGAAAACAGGACATATCCACCTATTCTTGCAGGAAAAAGATATCCAAAGGGAATACCTATATTCCCTGAAAAAATGCTTGAAGAACTCATTAAAAAACTTAAAGCTACAGATGTTTTCTTTTCATATAGTGATGTTTCGTTTGATCAAGTAATGGAGCTAGCATCAATTTCCATTTCTAATGGAGCATCATTTCATCTACTGGGACCAAATGATACAATGCTCAAATCTAAAAGGCCGGTAATAGCTGTGCTTGGAGGCAGAACTGGTGTCGGTAAAAGCACCATTTCTAGGTTCGTGTACAGGGAACTCAGGGATAATGGATTAAAGCCAGTCATCATAAGGCATCCGATGCCTTATGAAAGTTTGGAAAAGGGGGTAGAAAGATACGAAAGCATCAATGATCTAGTGCAGTCAAAGATTTCAATTGAAGAGATTGAAGAATATGAACCACATGTAGAAAATGGCGCCGTTGTGTATGCTGGTGTGGATTATGCTAAAATTTTGAAGATGGCTGAAGGTGATGGGGACATAATAATATGGGACGGTGGCAACAATGACATGCCATTTATCAAGCCTGATCTAACCATTACCGTTGTTGACGCAACCAGGATCGATAGCGTTTCCGGTTACTATCCTGGTGAAGTGTGCATAAGGATGGCTGATATAATTGTAATAAACAAAATCAACCTTTCCAATCAAGAAAGTATACAGCAAATTGAAAGGGAAATCGGTGCCCTGAATGGCAAAGCCGCAATATCAAAAACGGAATCCAGAATATATGTTAACGAACCTGGAAAAATAAGTGGCAAAACGTGCATAGCGGTAGAAGATGGGCCAACTGTAACGCATGGAGGAGCTAGTGTTGGAGCTGCCTATAATGCAATAAAGGATCTAAACGGAATTCCTGTTGATCCTAGGAATTATGCCGTTGGAACAATCAAGGAGGCTTATGCCAAGTACCCACATATGGGTAACATTCTCCCTGCCCTTGGTTATAGCAAGCAGCAACTGAACGAACTTGAACTCACCATAAACAGCATCCCTGCTGATACGGTGGTTTTGGGAACTACTGCTAATCTGAACTTTTACATAAAAATAAACAAGCCCACCGTAAGAGTAAAATATGAAGCGATAGAAGATGGAAGCGTGATTCATGACGCAATTAAAAGATTTGTAAATTCTAGACTATCAATGCCATCAAAACGGAGTAAATGATTATGCCCAGCATGTTCCCCAGAGCTATGTACCCTGCCAACGGAACTCCATAAGTTTCGTCAACAACGCTTTTGTCGTCCAGCTTTTCATATAAACTGTCAATGCTTCCTTTAACTGCCTGACCGTCTACCTTTACAGGTATCCACTTTATGTCTTTCTTGGCTTCAATTCCGCTGACCTTGCGATTAAATTTCATCCCATTTTTGGAAACAAACCACGCCATATGAATACAGAATACAATTGCTATCATTGGAACTATATACCTTAACGCATATGCTGAAGAAAAGATCAACGGCATTGCTATTACATCACCTATGGCAAGAAGTCCCTTCTTGTACATAATTATCGCTAAAACACCTAGTATAGTTGACATAGCTAAAAATGGAAGAGCTAGGTAACCCATAATGTATAATGTAATGATAAATGATATATATGGTAATGCAAGGTAAATATCAGCAACCATTCTTTCCTTGAAATCCTGGTATACCATGGGCATATAGGTCAGCGAAACAGCAATTAACATCAAATAAATGATGAACATGCAATATCATTACATTATTATTAAAATGTATTTTTTAGCGTTTACCCAAAATAACAAAAAAGGTTTAAAAAGCTCTGTATTTATTTCATGCTGAAGGAATGGCGATATATCTATATAATATATTCAGAAACCCGAATGTGGGATTGTTTTTAAAGGCCTCTGAGAAGGCCTTACTTGTCCCCATGGGTTACCCCAATCATAAAGTGAAGCTCATGGAGAGCATGATAAAGGTGCCAGGGATAGAAGTAAGCATTGGAAACACAAAGCTCCTTGGCCCACTTATAGCCATGAACTCCAACGGTGCACTTGTAACACGATTTGCAACAGACGAAGAAATAAGAACCATTGAAGAAAGGGTTGGCATTGTCGTTGAGCGAATGAATTCATTTTTTACATCAGCTGGAAATCTAATTTTAGTCAATGACTATGGGGGAATAGCTTCAGACCTTTTAAATGATGAAGAGATAAGTGCGGCTTCCAAGATCCTTAAGGTGAAACTTGTAAGGGCAACCATTGCAGGATATCATCAGGTAGGATCAATGGGTGCAGCTACAAACAGGGGCGTTCTTTTACACCCAATGGCAACAGAGGATGAAATCAAAATGGTTAAGGAAACCATGAGTGTAGAAGCTGATGTGGGTTCTGTAAATGCTGGCGTGCCATTTGTTTCTTCAGGAATAGTTGGTAATTCAAACGGATTGATAGTGGGAAAGAGCACCACAGGTCCTGAAATAATGATAATAGGAAGGATTTTTAAATTTGAAGATAGCGAAAAGAAAAGGACAGTAATTTAATCATTTTTTAAGCAATAATCCCTTCGATCTTAAGTGCCTGCTTTAACTGTTTTATGTCGGCATCTATTTCAGGTGGCTCTGTATATTGTGCCTGAGCAAAAGCAAGGTCCTTAAAACCTGATCCTGTAACCAGAACTACTACCCTGTCATTTTTATCTATTATATGATTATCTATCATTTTACTTATTGCCCCCAGCGCAGCTGCCCCACTTGGTTCTGCAAATATACCTTCATACTTTGCTAGGTCCTTTACTGCCTGAGCTATTTCTTCATCAGTTGCAACCTCCCCTGTTCCGTTAGTCATCCTAACTCCTTCCAGTGCAGAATCACCATCCCAAGGATACGGATCTTCGAGGCCTGCGGCTATGGTCTGTGGATGCTTTTCAGCCTCTATCTGGTTGAAATTAATGCCAGATTTTATGGCTCTTACAAGCGCGCTGTTGCCAGCTGGTTGAATCGGTACAAGCCTGGGAAAATAGTCTGTAAGCCCGACTTCCCTGATGTCCCTCACACCTTTCCATATACCAGCCAACAGGCAACTGCTGCCAGTAGGAACCATTATCCAGTCATACGGTTTCCATTGAAACTGTTCAGCCACCTCAAAAGAAATTGCCTTTGGACCTTCAACTTGATATGGGTTAAATGGGCCAAAGCTCGGCGAAGGATACCACCCCATTTCCTCTACTGCTGCCAGCATCATCTTTACAGTTGGATCTTCACCTTTTTCAATGCCTCTTACTTTTATTACAGAGGCTCCATAAAGTTTCAGTTGAGCTACCTTTGAAACGCTCACAGTTGATAACACGAAAGCTACAGTCTTTATCCCAGCTTTGGCAGAAAATGCTGCAAGGGCAGCTGCTGCATTTCCGCTGCTTGCAGTCGTATCTACCTTTACCCCTAACTCTACAGCCTTGGCAACGCTTACAGACATTGATCTATCCTTGAAGCTGCCAGTTGGGTTTCTGGTTTCATCCTTAATATAAAGCTCCTTTAAGCCATACTTTTCTGCAAGCCTTGTTGCCTTAATTAATGTGGTTCCACCCTCTCCCAGCTTAATTGCATATTTTTCCTGTGATGGCATCAATTCCTTCCAGCGCCACGTGTCCCTACCCCTTTTTAAAAGAGATTGTTTAGTAAGTGATTCCTTTACTTTCTCATAATCATAAAATATATCCAGCCTACCGAGGTCCTTATGGTCGCACATTACATGCCCCTCTTTGGGATCATATACTTTACCACATTTTGAACAAACCATTTTAGTTACATATGACAAGTTTTCCACCGCTTACTGCTTTATCTGTTTTTTTAATAACCTTTTTGCAGCGCTGACATCCTCACAGCCCTAAATGAGTGGTTCCCTTAAGGCTGATCATAGGTTCGTGGTTTACCGCAATCATTGCTTCATTGCTAGTGGTTGCCCACCCCGCTCCAGCGATAGACCACAGGCTGTGCCTTTCCAATAGAAGTTAGTTTAGCCTTGGTTCCCTTTCCAGCAATGATGCGCACTGTGTTTGAACGTCGCATGCTTTCTATTATTCTCATTAATGGTAATATATATACTTCGCAATTCATCTCTCCATAAATGTCGGAGCTTTCTTGCTCACGGTTTTGTAACAACTAACCATATATTGCGCGCAAATTGAATGAGCATCTGCAAGCTTCCAAACGTTGAAAATTGTAAACCTTGCACGCTTTCCTTAAAGGAAATACCATGCATTAGGAAGTTAAACTTAGAGCTTTTGCTGTCTTCAAAATATCAAGAAACATTTTTTCAGTAAGCCGTTTTGTGTTTGTATTCTGTGGTGAAGGATGAAATGAACAAATAATTACTAAATTTGGATCGATTCTATATATGGCTCCATGTGAAAATTTTGCCCTAGGAACATCGTATCCCATTTCCTTTAAAGTGAACATTGTCCATTTAAAAGCAAAACCCCCAAGCGCTATAATGACCTTTGGTTTTATTGCCTTTATTTCGCGAATCAAAAACGTTGAAGAACATTTAATTGTCTCATCGTATGTAGGCAAGTTATTTGGAGGTGCACACTTTACCACTGCAGTTATATAGGCTCCTTTTAATTTAAGCCCATCATCTTGTCCTTTAGATTCTGCCTGGTTTGACATTCCTGCATCATATAGCGCCCTAAAAAGGAAATCTCCAGACCTGTCCCCAGTAAAAACCCTTCCTGTCCTGTTGCCTCCTTGGGCAGATGGTGCTAAGCCAATGATCATTAACTTTGAATTAATATCACCAAACCCAGGCACGGGTTTTTTCCAATAATTTATGGTCTTTGAATGATTTTCCTTTACAGATTCTCTGTAATTAACAAGTCTGGGACACATTTTGCATGATATGATTTCGTTATAAAAAAGTGAATCACTCAAGAGAGAAGTCGCTCCAGAAACCATTCCCTATTAAATGGCAAAATATCATCATACTTCTGCCCAACTCCAAAATATGATATAGGTTTTTTTGTAGCCCATACAAGATTTATAACAGACCCACCCTTTGTGTCTGCGTCCATTTTAGCAACTATTGAGGTGTCAAATCCAGGTTTCTGAAGAAATACTTTTGACTCCTCTATGATGTCATTGCCTGAAAGTGCATCGCCCACAAAAATGTTCAGGTTTGACCTTGACACTTTAACTATTTTGTTGAGCTCCTCCAGAAGGCTTTCATTGGTTTGCATCCTTCCAGCAGTATCCAGAAGCACTACATCATATCCGTTGGTCTTTGCATGATCAACGGCATCTCTAGCCACTGAAGCGGGGTCAGAACCATATTCCCTAGCAATCACCTTTACACCAATAGCCTTAGCATGATATGATAGCTGCTCTATGGCCCCAGTTCTGTATGTGTCAGCTGCACACATTATAACCTTTAGTCCCTTATCCTTTAACATTTTAGCAACCTTGGCAACGGTAGTTGTCTTTCCACTTCCATTTATACCAAGAAATGTTATAATAAAAGGAACATTGTTACTCTTTATTGCATTTTCTATATTTATCGGTTCAGGAAACATTTCTGAAATTGAATTTCTCAAGGCCATAATCACCGCCCTTTTTTTGTCATCGACCTTTTCAAACTGACCAGACCTGACCTTCTCCATCATTGCACTTTCAATATGATCAATGACTTCTAAGGACAAGTCTGTTTCCAGCAATTCATATTTGTTTGTTTCAAAATAATTAATAATATCCCTTTCAGTAATCCTGTTTCCCTTGAATAACTCAACAAATTCCCCAAAGCTCTTTTTCAGCTTATCGAACATTTTCGGATCTTTTCATAAGGTCATTGAGCTCTAGCCTTGCTTGCTTGAGCCTATTTTCCACTTCATTTTTATCTCCCTGTGCTGCATTTAATGCCTTGTTTAACTCCTCTATCCTGCTATTTAAAAATGCGAGTGTGGAGTCCTTGCTTCTTATAACTACAACCCCATCACCTACCTTAACCATGATTTTGCTTTCGGGTGTGTAGTTAACTTGCACATATACATCACCGCCTACCGGAAGCACTATTTCGGAAGTCCCAGCATTTGGGAGAGCATTAATTGCATTTAATGCAGCTGTAGATTCTTCAAGCGCCTGAGAAATTAGGTATATTCGTGACATTATGCTTTCATAGTAGTTTTCCAGAAGCCCTATAAGGTTTGCCAGTTCATTTATCTTTGATTCCATATCTGAAGACAATTTCTACCTGTCACATGATTTTAGCGCATTAATAAATTATACGATAATTTGACAAGCAGGAAATTAACATATATGCTTTGAACACGTTTTGCCATTTAAAATTAAACTGAATATCAATTCGATTTATTTTAATGAAGCTCTTGTAAATATATTCGTTGCTCAATAGTGATTGCAAACGCTTAAAGTCCTACAAAATCCTTAAGAACGCTTCTAAATGTTCTCGATATATCCTTTGTGTCTTTTTCTGGGTCTGTTAGCAAGATACCAAACCCATTAAACAGCGCATCTTCCGTCCTTTCTGTTGAAAATATAGATGCAAACATGTGAAAATAGTTAGTTGACCTCTTGGGTGGAGGTAAACTAAAAGATATGGAATAATCTTGCCCTGTAAGTTTGCTCATTGAAGCACCAACAACTTTCAATATAAATGCCAAGTTTTCTAATTCCTTTTGAGTTAGCTTATTGAACTGTTTATAATGCGTCAATGGCAAGATCCTGATTTCGTTATATTTCATTGGCGACCAAGGTATTAGCGCAATCCAGTTATCATCGCTGTATATTACCCTATTACTTCCTTTTTCTGATTTTATGATATCACACACCGGGCATTCATTTCTATCTTCATATATTCTTCTGAAATCATTTAATTGATCTTCAATCATTTTTGGAATATAGGGCAGACCTATAACATCAAAGTGAGGATGCCCGTTCATATCAGAGCCTTTAGCAGAAAAAAGTGAAACAATAACATATGCCACTCGATTTATTTCGCTAAATTTTTTATAAACTTCCTGAGCTGCATACAGGCCTTCCATTATTGTATCCTTTGATAATTCATGAAATGGTACATGTTCTTTACCAAGAGCTATGGCATAATGGGTGCCCTTTGCTGGTTCGCTCCTCAGAGGCCAGTCGTTCCATTCTCCTTCATAACTATCATCAACCATAGGAAACGGGTGATTGATGACCGCTACACTCCAGTCATCTTCTGCTTCTCTGCTTAGTTTAATATAACCCGATTTTCTAAATGTGGAGAAAACTAGATCACTATCTGGATTACATAGAGGGCAATTTGTAATGTTTGGAAACGACCAATTAATGCTTGAGTACCTGCTGATGAAATCGTATTTTATGTTAAATTTGCGGTCAACCATGCTATGGCTAGCTAAAAACCATTTAATTAATCTAACTAACTCAATACCCTTTTAGAAATTATTTTTCCTGTTTCATCTAATGAATAGACAATTGGCACTCCTGTTGGTATCTCAACATTAACTATCTGTTCTGGCTTAATGTTTTCTAAGTACATAACTATCGACCTAAGACTGTTACCGTGCGCAACCACCAACACGTTTTTTCTGTACTGAGTTAAATCGAGCAGTATGGTGTTCTGGAAAAATGGTACAGTTCTCTTCTGTGTGTCTTCTAGGCTTTCCCCTCCTGGTGGTTTTATATCATAGCTTCTCCTCCACAGGTGAACCTGGTCCTGACCGTACTTTTTTGCAGTTTCTTCCTTATTTAAACCTTGCAGATCACCATAGTGCCTTTCGTTAAGATGAAAGTCTTTTATTACTGGAAGCTGAACTTTCATTTCATTTAACATTATTTCCAGTGTCTTTATTGCCCTGTCAAGCTGGCTGGTATAGGCGACATTAAATTGTATGCCTGCCTCTTTAACCAACTTCCCAGCTTCCCTTGCTTCCCTTTCACCATTTTCAGTAAGAGGAACGTCTACCCATCCAGTAAAACGGTTCTCTTTGTTCCACAGTGATTCACCATGCCTAACTAGCACCAAAATGGACATATCATAAGCTCAAAATTATATTGAAATAAGCTTTTTGCTGAATGCTTTACATAACATGTCCGATAATCGTATTCATTGATGCATTATTCATAAATTTTAAAAACATTAAAAACTTAACTTTTAGTCGGTAAATGGTTCTATCATGGAAAAAACATCGTTAAGGGGAATAAAGTTTGATTTGATGCTAGATACAGTTAAAAGGTTCATAAGAGAATATGGTAATGAAAGGAAGTTTGTAATTGGACTTAGCGGCGGATTGGATTCATCAGTAACGGCCTGGTTGGCAAGCATGGCTGTGGGAAAGGAAAGCGTGCTAGGACTTATTATGCCAGACGGCGATTCGACACCATCAAATGATATCAACGATGCAAGAAAAATATCAGATATTTTGGGAATTAATGTCAATTTGATTAACATAGATCAGATAATTGGTGCCTATAAAGCAAAGTTGAACCCAGATACAAGGTCATTGGGAAATCTTAAGGCAAGAATAAGGATGTCAATTTTATATTTTTATGCTAATAGCAAAAACCTGCTGGTGCTTGGTACTGGCGATAAAAGCGAAATCTACCTTGGATATTACACCAAGTACGGTGATGGGGGCGTTGATTTGCTTCCAATAGGCGATATCTACAAAACGGAACTGCGCGAGTTTGCATACTACCTTGGATTACCTGAAAGTATAATTAAAAAGAGAAGTAGCCCTAGGCTGTGGCAGGGACAATTGGCTGAAGATGAGTTGGGAGTAAGTTATGAGTTTGCTGATAGAATACTTTTCAGATTACTGGAAAAAAACGATAATGAAAAAATTATTATAAATGAAGAAGGCGAAATGGCTAAAAAAGTGCTTGAGCTTTATAGGAATAGCGAGCATAAGAGGAAAATGCCTCCCATTGCACTGCTGCAAAAATGAAAGTTTATGAATTTAGCGAAAAAGTATGGGAAGCCAAGGTCATTAAAAGATTAAACAGGTTTCTAGTAGAAATTAAGGATAAAAATGGAAAATCCCTATGTCACCTTCATGATCCTGGAAGGCTGGAAGAGTTGATTTTTAATGGAAACAAGGTGCTGGTCAGAACTACCACTGGGTTGAAAACCAAGTGTTCAATAACCGCGGCCGATATTAACGGTAGATGGGTAATAGTTGACAGCAGGGTGCACAACATAATAGCTAAAAAATTTCTTCCCGAATCTGCTCAACCAGAAGTTAAGGTAGGAAATTGCAGGCTTGATTTTAGATATGGTTCAACTTTTGTTGAAGTTAAGGGATGTACCTTGGTTAGGAACGGTGTAGCGTTGTTCCCTGATGCACCGACTGAAAGAGGAAAAAGGCACATGTTGAAGCTTGCAGAACTTGCTAGAAACGGCAAAAATAGCGTTCTTATGATGCTTATAATGAGGGATGATGCAGAGTGTTTTTACCCTAATTTTAAAACTGACCCTGCATTTGGCAAAGAATTTTTTAATGCTATAAATAGTGGTGTAAATGTCATAATCAAATCATTTAGATTTGATGGAAAAACAGTGGAATATGTTAAAGACCTCAATGTTTGCGCTGGCCTTCAGGAACACTTTTAAATTCCTTTTTTAATTTCATAGATAAAAACAAAATGGTAACAAATCTGACAGAAGAATCAAAGGCAATCTGGGCCAAGGCTTCCATGGCCAAGGACCCAGCTGAGAAACTTAGACTCCTTCAGTTGTTTTACTCAAAAATGCCCCATCATAAGGGCACAGAAAAACTTGAAGTTTCACTCAAAAGACAGATGACAAACCTTAAGGAAGAAATAGAAAAGAACAGAAAAAAGAAAGTGACAAGGAAGGATCCATGGACAATTACAAAGGTCAAGTTCCCCACATTGGCCTTTGTGGAGAACGAAATATCTGAAAAATATAAAATGTTAACTGGCACAGAGCCACCCCCTTACAGAGTGTTTGAAAGGCCATTTGTTGCTCCCATTAAGGCACTTGACATGGATGTTCAGCTCTACTATGCGCCTCTTGGCTTAGGCAACAGGGATAACTTTGTAAAAATAATTAAACAGATGGATGCGTTGGTGGTTTCTGATTATGAATACGTATCAGCAATACTTGATGATTACGGTATAGATCTAGTAAAGAACAAGAGAAAACTTGTTGAAATAGAAAGAAAACCTGCTGGCGGAATAAGAATTATTGGAAACTCCCTTACCATAAACGAATCTGAACTGAGGAAATTTCTTAAAGAATACGGCATGATAAACTGTATATTAAAGCTGAGTGAAGATGCTACCATGGACGATGTTGAAGCTGTAATTTTTGGACGCATGCAGAAAGTGGCTGTGAACGCAACCGGTAATCCCCAAATTGATCTTGCTGAAACTCTTAAGGCGCTTTCAGTTATAAGAGTTTACACTCTAAATTCCGATTGGCTTGTGGATGGAGAGCCCCTGATAGTAAAGAAGGGAATAAATATAAGAGGCATTGCATCTAAACTTGGTATAAATTTTAGACAGGCCATTGTTGTAAGAAACAGTAAAAGGCTGAAAGTAGGGCCTTCATATATTCTTGAAGACGGAGATATGGTTAGATTAATTTCACTGTGAACCTCCACGCTAAAGCTTCTTTTACCCGTTCTGGGTTACTCCCAGATTATTTAAACTACACACCAGTAGGTGCACCCATGTGCGTATCTGCACAGGCGTAAATTCTGAACACCCTACCAGCTCATGCTGAAGCAAGACCCATCCTGCCTTGAAATCCCTCTGCGCTGTGTAAACGCAAGAGGGACATACAAACGCCATCTATTAAATAGCAAACATGGCATTCCTAAGCTGAATATTCTGGGCAAACTGTGAGTGTCGTTCTGCTAGCCTTTCAGTCAACCTTATACCAAATCCCTAATTTTTATTCAATGCAGTTTGTTAAATAAGTTTATATTAAACTGATTTTAACTATTCTCTGATGAAAAAGGAAGAACTCGCTAAAATGATAGACCATACTCAGCTCAATCCATTTGCTACTGAAAATGACATAAAAAAGCTATGTGAAGAGGCAAAAAAATATCATTTCTTTTCAGTAATAGTTAATCCATACTATGTAAAGCTGGCAAAGGAGCTGGTAAAGGGCACTGACGTCAAGGTGTTAAGTGTTATAGGCTTTCCTTTTGGTGTAACCTACAAGGAGGTAAAGGCGCTTGAATCAGAAATGGCGATCAAGGATGGAGCTGACGAGCTTGACATGGTAATGAACATATCTGCTGCCAAATCAGGCAAATGGGATGTAGTGAAGGATGACATCGCCGCGGTTAGCAAGGTTGCAAAGAGTCACGGTAAGCTGCTAAAGGTTATCATTGAGACCGGATACCTTACAGACGACGAGAAGGTTAAGGCTTGTCAAGTAGCTGTTGATGCTGGAGCAGATTTTGTTAAGACAAGCACTGGGTTCGGCAAGGGAGGAGCTACTGTGCACGATGTGGAGCTTATGGCGAAAACAGTAAAGGGAAGGGCAAAGGTGAAGGCTGCTGGCGGAATACACAGTGCAAAGGACGCCATGGACATGATAAATGCTGGAGCTTCAAGGATAGGTGCAAGCCATAGCGTGGAAATTATCGAAGAACTTAAATGATGTATTTATTTATTTTTTCTTAACAGTATATTTTATGAGGCAGTAAGATAAGGCTATTGTATGGAAGAGATAAAGTATGGAGATCTTGTGCTCGTTGTATATGGAGACAGGACGTGGTTAATAAAGGCTGAAATCAGTAAAAAGTTCCAGACTCACCTTTCAACAATTGAAATCGATAAAATTATAGGTCTGCCATTCGGATCAAGGGTTAACTTTGGCGTTGATTACCTTTTTTTAAAACCCACGCTTGAAGATATAATAATGAAATACAGGAGATTGACACAGATAATCTATCCCAAAGATGCTGGTTATATTCTGGTTAAGCTTGGAATAACGCCAGGAATGAGGGTGCTAGAAATGGGCACGGGGAGCGGCGCGCTTACATCTTACATAGCCAATTGCTTAAAGCCAACTGGCGTAATAGTTTCATATGACATTAACGAAAAATTTGTGGAAATTGCAAAGGAAAATTTGAAAAAGGCATCATTGGAAAACTGGGTTGAATTCAGAAATTTTGATGGGTCCCTGCCCGAATCAGAATTTGATTCCGCCTTTATAGACTTGGGGGATCCTTGGCTCTATACAGATAAAATCTGGAATTCGCTTAAACCCTCAGCACCTGTAGGCTTCCTGTTGCCAACTGTAGATCAGCTTGAAAAACTCGACAAAGCTCTCAAGGAAACTGGATTCTGGATTGATGAAACTGTAGAAATAATGCTTAGAAGGATGGTGGTAGCTGAGGGCAGAACGAGGCCATCAGGCATCATGGTAGGTCACACCGCCTATCTTACATTTGCAAGGAAAATTGAGCGTAAAAATACTAATATAGTCACAAATTAAATTTAGATGTATGAGTTGCGACCATGATTTCAGATTGGAGGGAATAAGGCAGGTTTATATAGATGACGAACTTTCAGGCTCAATTGACTTTTATAGGTGTATCAAATGTGGAGCCATTGAACTTGCAGCAAGAAAGGCAGGTGAAGAAACAGAACAGACGTATGGATTTAATAGATCTTCAGACAAATGGTATGTAGTTTTTGATGGGGAAGAATGGAACATAGTTAGAAAGGTCGGAGAGCAGTTCATGGACATTGATGGAAAAACTGTGGATTTAAACGGAAAGAAAATGATCGAAATTAAGGACCCTGTTGGGGAAATAAGGTTCTATAAAAAATAATCCTTTCCTAACTAATGCTCTATTGACTTATATACTTTTTCTGATGTTACAGGCAGTTCATTAACAGAGCCGCCGGTTGCGTTTAAAATTGCATTCCTTATGGCGGGTGCTGGTAGCACTATTGGTGGTTCAGCAATAACCTTAGCACCATATACACCCATTGCTCCCCTTTTCTCAACTATTATTGGCACTAACTTATCTGGTATATCCAAGCTTGTTGGTATGTAATAGTCCTTAAGGTTGGGGTTAACTACCTGTCCATTAATATGCACGAGCTCCTCCATCATTCCATAGCCTAGACCCTGCACTGTTCCGCCGTAAATCTGGCCTATAACGTTCTTTGGATTTATTGCCCTTCCTACATCAAATGCGACATGATAGTTGAGTACTCTGTAAATGCCAGTCTCCGTATCAACTTCAACTTCTGCAATCGCTGCTCCAAATGTGTATTGATTGTATGGTGATCCAAGGCCAGTGCTTTCATCCCATATGCACCTTGGGGCCATATAGTAACCTACAACGTTAAGTTCTATATTAGCATCAAATGCCTCTTTAACTATTTCTTCCCATGAAACAGTTTTCTTGGGATCATCCTCTGAAAATGCATAACCGTCAACTACTTTTACCTTGGACGGCGAACATGCAAGCAGTTTAGAAGCTACAGCGTTTATCCTTTCTCTGAGCTTCAATGCTGCTTCCCGTGCTGCGTTACCACCGACAGCAGTTACTCTTGAAGCAACTGTTGGACCAGATTCTTTGTGCCTGTCAGTGTCTGGCCTGTCGATGGTAAAGTAATCTACAGGTATTCCCAGAACTGAAGAAGCTATCTGGGCTATCCCAGATATGGCTCCACTGCCGTATTCTGTTAAGCCTGTTCCAAGATGAACCGTTCCACGCTTGTCAACAGAAAGATGAACGTATGCATAATCGTTTCCCTCAGGACCCAGTGCATTTCCATGATGGAGTATCGCCATTCCTATACCCCTGCGCACCTTCCCATTCTGGCTTGAATATTCTGCAACCTTCCTTCTGTAATCACTTGATTTGACTACGGCATCTACGCATTCAGGAAGACCACAACTATCATCCATCAGTTGACCTGTACTGGTGCGCTTTCCAGGTCTAAGCATGTTCATCAACCTCAGGTCAAGCGGGTCAATGCCCAGCTTTCTTGCTATTTCGTCCATTTGCGATTCAGCTGCAAATATGGCCTGTGGTGCTCCAAATCCCCTAAAACTTCCTGCATAAGTGTGATTGGTGTACACCTTATATCCATCATTTAGAACGTTAGGTATTTCATATGGCCCATTGGCGTGAAATGTGGCCCTTACAATTACCAGAACGCCAAGCGAAGCATATGCTCCACCATCCAAATATATTTCAACCTTCGAAGCGGTAAGTCTGCCATCACTCTTAACGCCTGTCTTATGCTTTATCACAGATGCGTGCCTTTTAGTATGAGCTATCATGGATTCCTTTCTGCTCATGCTCATAAGCACTGGTTTTCCAGTCTTCAATGCTCCAATGGCAGCTATGGATGCTACATCAATGGGTGTCTCATCTGATTTAGGACCAAAGGCTCCGCCAGTTACAGCCTGTATTACCTCTACACGCTCAAGGGGCCAGCCCAGAACCTTTGCAACACCTGCCTGAGTGTTGTGAGGTGATTGCATTGAACCTATTACCAATATACGGTCATTATCCTTGGGAATTGCAAACGCAGTTTCAGTTTCCATTGGAACTGCGTCCTGGAACTGAGTTCTAAATGTGTTTTCTACAATTAAATCTGCATCATTGAAGCCCTTTTCAACATCTCCCTTTGCAACCCTTATGTGCTTGGCAATGTTGCCATTTTCATGAATTTTAGGAGCATCAGAGGAAAGAGCTTCCATAGGATCAAACACTGGCTTTATTGGGTCATATTCAACTTCAACAAGATCCCTTGCTTCAATTGCCCTTGATTCCTTTTCAGCTACAACAGCTGCTATGATGTCGCCTGTAGACCTGACCTTTTCACGCGCAAACAATGGCCTATCAGGGACTATTGCTGCAGATTCATTTATTCCAGGAACGTCCATATATGTAAGTACGGTCCTTATACCTGGATATGATGTAGCCTTTGAAACTTTTATTGACCTTATCCAGGCATGTGGATACCTGGACAAAACCAGCTTTGCATACAGCGTATTCTTTGGAATAAGGTCATTAGTGTAAACTGGACTTCCAAGAACCTTTTCTAAGTCATCGATCCTCTTAAGGCTCTGACCTATGTAGATGAGTTCACCCCTTTCTGCCCTCTTCTGAAGGTCTAATATATAATCTTCTGCTAATACTGACATTTTTACTCATTACCCCCCAAATCATAAACTGCATCTACAATGTCGTAATATCCAGTGCATCTGCAAAGGGTTCCGCTTATTGCTTCCTTTACTTCATCCTTGCTTGGCTTTTTTACATTTTTGAGCAAATTGTAGCCCATAATTTCCATTGCCGGTGTGCAGTACCCGCATTGGGCTGCATGGTGATCTCTAAAACTCGTCTCAATTCTTTTCATTAACGGATCATCGTTTAGGCCTTCCAGAGTCACTATTTCCCTTCCCCTTGCCTGAAAGGCTGGCGTAATGCAGGAAAGGATCGGCTTACCGTCCATCATAACTGTACACAAACCACAATCACCTGTTCCACAACCTTCCTTGGGCGATTTAAAGCCAAATTGATCTCTTAGGACATCAAGAAGCCTATCTTCTGCATCAATTAAAACCTCTCTCTCTACACCGTTTACCTTCATCTTTATCAACATGTCACTCATTATTAAAACCTCCTAATAACCTTCTCACAAGTTTTTCAAACATGGCCTGAGCTAGATTAATTCTATAATCTGCAGAAGCCCTAAAATCAGATGTGAGTTTAAGCTCATCCCTCAGCTTGTACCTTGCTTGGTTAATTACGCTATCATCGTCTATTTTCTTTCCCTTTAAGAATTCCTCCGTTGCCCTTGCCCTCTGGGGCACCTTGCCTGAAACCCTGTTTAAAGCTACCCTTACATCGCTAAATTTTTTGTCATTAACGCTCATGAGAACTGCCATGTTCACCAAGTTTATTATCAATATGTTCCTTCTGCCCACCTTTTCAAATCCTGACAAATAGTCGTCGCTGGGCCGGTTGAATTGAATTTCTGTTAGTATTTCATCGTTTCTTCTAGCAACCATTCTCTTTCCAATAATAAAATTCTCCAGCTTTACATTCCTCTTTCCGTTAACGCTCTGAAGCACAACGCTTGCGTCAAGGGTTAAAAGGAGAGGAATAAAATCTTCAGAGCTTGATGCCGCACATATGTTTCCACCAATGGTTGCCCTATTTCTTATTTGAGGCCCACCGAACTTGCTTACTATCTCATAAAAGGCATTTAAGCTTCCCCTGAAAGCATCACTGCTTGCAATCTGCGAAACTGTAGTCATAGCTCCTATCTTTACTATGTTATCTTCAACATTTATGTATGAAAGCTCGCCATCAATGGCTGAAAGGTCAAGTAGCTTGTCAACCTTTAAACCCTCTTCCCTTATTCTTGGCATCATATCGGTTCCGTTGGCAATAATAACTGCATCCTGATTTACTGAAATTTCTTTCAATGCACTCCTAAGAGAATCAGGCATAATTACTTGCAAAGCTTCCACCCCCAACTGGCGGTATTAAAAGTACAACATCTCCATCATTCAATGGCATGCTAGGGTTATCCCTATAGTTTATATGCTTATCGTTGACATAGATCAAAAAGTGCTCTCTGGGTTCACCTTTTTGATCATATATGGCGCTGTAAAACTGCTCTCCAAACTCTTTCGTTAGAGATTCTATCAGTTCATGAAGATTTGATGCATTTCGTTCAATTTCACTCTTTCCAGCTATGTTCATCAGTTCAAAGAACAACCTCACTTTAACCATTGAAAATCACCGTTTTTTATCTCAAATTGCACCGTAAGTTTTCCTTCGTTATCAAAATTAAGCACCACAGGGGACTTTACAACTATTCCATACTTGTCAAATATCAGCTTTCTTCCACCGTACATGTCCTTGCTCATTGAGCATGCCACAGCAGCAACATCCACATTTTGCTTCATGAAATAGTCGATCAATGAATCAATGGTGCCACCGGTTGATATTGCATCGTCAACCAAAATTATCCTGTCGCCTGGGTTTACTCCATATATGTAATAAGAACCAGCTTCATAGCCTGATGCATATTTAACTTTACCCTCAGGGTCCTTTCCCAGATCCCTCTTCCTTACTATGGCAAGAGGTCTACCCTTTCTTTCAGCAACCAATGTGGCTATAGGTATCCCAAATGATTCAGGAACGACGACCTTGTCTATATCAACTGGTGTAACTTCATCTATCATGTTGGCAATCCAAGCCATCACCTGAGGGGATGGAGGCGGATAGTTTTCGGTTATGGGATTCAATATGTACCTGTATTCATTCCTTGTACCGTCTCTCACCCACTTTTTTGTTATGATGGGCGCTTTTGTATAATAATCCCTTATTTCCTGAATGATTTCATCATATCTTTCTGATCCTGAAACCATCCTGTAAAAGCATGACCTGTTACCGGTGTGACACGCAGGTCCCTTGCTTTCAACAAGATATATTATGCTGTCTTCATCACAGTCTATAAGCACCTTCCTGACCTTCTGTACATTACCAGATGTTTCACCCTTTAACCAGAGTTTCTTTCTGGACCTGCTCCAGAAGTGCGCTAGTCCTGTTTTCATGGTAAGGTCAATTGCTTCCTTGTTTGCGTACGCCTGCATGAGTACCTTGTAATTGTTATAATCCTGAACTATCACTGGCACAAGTCCCCTTTTATCATACCTTATTTTATCTGACTCCAATTTAATCATAGCCTTACAGGCACTCCTTTTCTCTTTAAGTATTCTTTAACTTTTATAATACTATATTCATTAAAATGAAAAATGGAAGCTGCGAGTGCCGCGTCAGCAAGCCCATCTGTGAGCACGCGATAAATGTGTTCCGGTGATCCACCACCGCCACTCGCAATTACGGGAACGTTTACTGACCTGGAAACTTCTGAGGTTAGAGCAATGTCATAGCCTTGCTTTGTTCCGTCCATGTCAATTGATGTTAAAAGTATCTCACCTGCACCAAGCTCTTTCACCCTCTTTGCCCACTTGATCACATCGAGCCCAGTGGCGGTGCGACCCCCCTCAATGTACACTTCATAGCCCCCATTTTCGCTTTTCCTTGCATCTATTGATGCCACGACGCTCTGTGCTCCATAAATGTCTGAAAGTGATGTTATTATTTCCTGGTTTCTAACAGCTGCTGTATTGACAGAAACTTTATCAGCACCGTTCCACAGTACAGCCTTTGCATCGTTCAGGTTCCTTATGCCACCTCCAACCGTAAATGGAATATCAAGCACCCCAGCTACCCTTTTAACGAGCTCAACCATTGTGCTGCGGCCTTGCACGGTGGCACTGATATCCAGCAGCACAAGCTCATCTGCCCCCTGATCCCTATAACTCATGGCCAGTTCAACAGGATCACCGGCAATTATCAGATTGTTGAACATCCTGCCCTTAACAACCTTTCCACCATCAATGTCCAAGCATGGAATTATTCTCTTTGCAAGCATCTGACTTTGAAGTATATATTCCCTCGGCTTTTAAAGATTGTTCTCACTCTAACAACATGAGCAATGACGTATATCAAAACAGAAAGTGGATGCAAAGCATATTGAAGTCGCTCGAACTTAAAAAAAGAAGGAAGATGAAGAGCAAATTAAAGCGTTTGTGAAAGTGCGGGAATCAAAGGGGGTTAGCAACATAAGGCTCTGCAAATATGTTTCTCACTTGAAACTCGCCTCAATGCACATGAAAGCCCAGTTCAAAGAAGCAAAGAGGAAGGACGCCGAGGAATTTATTGCATGGCTCAACTCACAGGATTATGCCTCAAATACGGTTTTGGATATAATGAGCGCTTTGAAGAGGTTTTTTCAAAACAGAAATGATAATAAAATTGCTTTAAAGCATTGGCATAACCTTCATAATGCCAGCAGTTAGGAACGAAAGGATAAAGAGGATGCTGAATGAATTCGCAACATTCCTTCTGTATATGAAATGGGATCAAAGGTTTATTTGATAATAGCAAGGGGTCAAGGGAAGAAGATAAGCCTGATGATAAGTTCATAGCTTTTGTAACAAACATAAAGTTTGATAATCCTCAAAGGATTGTCGGCATAATACCTGAAGAGTACAGGTGGGGAACGTCATACAGGGTTGAAGATGGATTTGAGGCTAAGACGACAAGCAGGAAATTTACGCTAAGGGTAATATACTTCATGCTATCCATAATTCTCTACAACTTATGGATTATTGCAAGGGTTGAAATTCAAAGCATGACCACATACTTTTTCAAGCATATTGTTGAAATGGAAATAATAATAGTAAGCGGACTGGGGCCTCCTAAGTGATTATTTGAACAGGTTAATATGAGATCCTAGTTTGAACTGTAAACTAAGGGCTAAAATTTGACAAAAAACAAAGCTATATGGCATTAAACCAAAAGTTAATCAAAAACCATCAATTGTATCTCTAATTGTTATGAAATGTCATTACCTGCGGGAGTACTGTACAATTCGAAATATTTATATACAATAAATTATTTAATCTATATCGAAGGAAAATGTCAGACAAAAATAACGAAGAATTAGAGCTTCCTACCGGTACACCAAAAACGTGGTCAATTGTTGCGTTAGTGGTTGGTTTTCTTGACCTAATAACTATCCCTTATGCAATGAGCTGGAGCTATCATTATAATTATCTAGTGGTTGAAGTAAACAGCATATTAGCTATAATAGTCATTGCGCTTGCTGCTGTTGATTATATGCAAAAAAAGAAAAATGGCACAGGACTAGCCATCCCAATTATATTGCTGATACTTGGATTCATACTGTTTTTCCTTTTTCCACAATCTTACAGTACACCATATATAATGCAGTACCATCTATATATAATAAACACTGAAACGTCACATCAAGCATTTTACGTTTCAAACTATAAGGCAAGAGATGCTTTATGGGGACTTAGCTTTGCATGGGGTTTGATACTGTGGCTTGCGATGGCTCTCGATATCTATGTAATTAGAAAACAACAAAAGTAAAAATTCTATTTTTATTATTTTTTAGTTTTCTGTTATATTGTCTGTAAATTGTTATATTTTATAATGCACAATAAGCAAAAAATGACTCTGCCACGTTGCAAATAAGAATGATATTTTTATAGCCTAAGATTGTAACCCGGCATCAAAGTGTTCAAGTGTTTAGGAATGCTACAAGCATGCACAGGAAGACCGTGAGCAGGGTTGCAAATTACCTTTTTAGGTTGAGCTTTAATTCTGGCGTGAGAGGATGTCACTTGATTCTGACCTCCTTCCCGCCTTGAAGGGCTAAGGTTCCCTGAGGTATTAAGGGTTACACCCCTTTAACAGGAGCTACTCTGTTATGATCTACAATTAAAGAGATGGGTTTCTTTCTTTGTTGTTAAAACCACTAAGTTGGTGGCCCTCTTAGAATGTCAGCCCAAGTTATACGCTATTATTTTTGTTTCGCTCATTTCTAACATTGTATATTTTACACCCTCCCTTCCTATTCCGCTCTTTTTAACTCCCCCAAAAGGCAGGTTGTCAAACCTAACCCTCGTCATGTCGTTTATGATAACGCTACCTGCCTTGATCTTTGATGCCAACCTATAAGCCCTGCTGAAATCCTTAGTAAATACCGAAGCGTCTAACCCGTATTCTGTATTGTTAGCGATCCTGAGCGCTTCATCATCATTCCTGACTTTTATGAGTGGAAGCACTGGCCCAAACACCTCTTCGTTCCATACTCTTGCCGCTAGAGGTGCTTCAATAATAGTGGGTGGATAATAGAACCCTTTATCAAAACTTTTTTGATACTGATAGATGATCTTACCTCCTACGTTGAGGGCATCAGTTACAAAAGACTTCATCTTTTCTACAGCCTCATTATTTATCAAGGGCCCTACGTCTGTATCTTCTGAAAGCGGGTCTCCCACATTGAGTTTTTTAACGTTGCCAATCAGCCTTTTGACGAATTCTTCGTATACTTCTTCTCTAACTATAACCCTTTTTGTCGCATTGCAGAACTGTCCTGCATAATCAAACCTGCCTACGGTAATTGAGCGAGCCGCCAGATCCAAGTCAGAATCTTCGAGTACTATTGCCGCATCGCTTCCACCCAGCTCCATTATCACCTTTTTACCTTTAACAATAGCCTTACCTGCAAGCTCAAGCCCTACCTTTGATGAGCCTGTAAATGATATGAGTGATACCTTTTCGCTATCTATCATCAGGTTGCCTATCATTTCAGAATTTCCTGTGACAACCTCTAAGCTGCTTTCTGGAAAACCAGAATCCTTTATGATTTCTGATATCGCTATCTCAGTTAAAGGCGCTTCTTTGCTTGGTTTTAGAACCACAGCGTTTCCCATTGCTAGAGCAGGGGCCACTTTGTGAGCCATTGAATCAGGCGGAAAATTGAAAGGAGTTATAGCTCCAACTACACCAACAGGCTCCCGTTTTACTATGGCAATCCTCTTCTCATTTCCCGCCGGATAGTTATAAGCTTCTAAAGGTACAAAATCTCCCGTCAACACCTTTGGAAGTTCGTGTGCTGCAAGCTCGTATATTGATGCTGTCCTTTCCATAACAAGTCTCGAACTCTTTATCGGTCTGCCAATTTCCCGTGAAAGAAGCACAGCAAGCTCTTCTTTCCTATTCCTGATATTCTCTGCCACCCTTTTGAGAGCTCTTGTCCTTTCATACGCGGACATTGATTGAAGACTGTCAAGAGAAGCGTACGCGCGTTCTATTGCAGCTTTAACATCTTCATCTGTCATGTCTTGCACATGATCCAGTATTTTTCCTGTAGCGGGTTCATAAACAGGTATTCCTCTATCCATGTTTTGTTTTTGCAATTCCTTTTATTTAAAGCAGTATCTTTACCACTCTTTTAGCATAAGGAGAGTGTAATGTATTTTGAATGGAATCCCCATTATTTGTCAGTTATATGCAAACCCGCAAAATGTTTACCAGACCTTCAAATGCTTGTGGTACAAGCGTTGTAGTTGGTCCCACAATGGCAACTTTTTTGCCAGAAGAAATTTCTAGAATCCTGTTTATGGTCTTGTTGACAAATTTAAGAGAGCGGTGGGGGTAGAACCAGCACAAACGCAATGTATATCATACCAAAGAAGGATGCAACTCTAAATGGATCACAGAAGTGGAAGGATACGATGAGGGAGTTTGTCACAGACACATATCAATACCTTAAAGAGTACTACAAAAGGGAGAATTCTGAAGCTGCAGACAAGAAGCTGTTTGGTTGGGGAATAGCACAGAGGAGAGAAGACAGAATTGACAGCGCTTTATTTTGCACAGGCCTGTGGCACAATCTGTTCCACCTTAACAGGTAGCCACGCAGGAATTCTGTCCCACAGCCTTCCTAATGGATACTGTTAAATAGAAGAAAAATCATGACCACGGTCAGAGATAGCAGGTTAAATTGGTCTTTTCTTCATTAAAGAAGATGCTGGGCGGTATGTAAATTCGGTTTTAAAGACGTGAATATTGAACAAAGTTCTGATAAAGGGTTACACGTACAACACGATTTAGGGACACCGTAAAGTTTAAGATGATTATAGGCGACATGTAAATTTGGATTTGAAAGTGGGAATATTAGTTGGGGTGCGTCGTAATGGACCAACATAAACTAAACCCTTTTATTGGACCAACTGTTGATGAGCTAAAGAAGGAAATTAAACAGTTATACAACAAAGTATACAAATACATTGTTCCAGTTTTGATAGCAGCTACTGTATTTTTATTTATAAATCCATTTAAATACTACATTTTTGGGCAGGACTCTGTACCATTTATTGGTTTATTCACTTTTTATCAAAATCCACTATTTACATTTAATGATGGAATTGAAATGACCTATTTTTCTTTTTTAGTGAACTCGTTAAATACTGTTTTTCACAATCCAATAGTAACGGAAGACATATTAATGTTTTTTGGCGCATTGCTTGCAACTTTGGGCATTTTTGATCTAATTAATGTTCTGGATTTTAAATTTGGCAGGAATACTAGCATGTTGGGAAAAATTGTCGCATCATTGTTTTATCTTTACAATCCATTCACACTTTCAGTAACATGGGCTCATATTATGGGCTGGTCTTTCTTAATGATTGCTGCGCCGTTTCTTATATCCTTTCTTATTGATACATTATATAACGGAGGCAACGTCAAACGCTTACTGGCAATAACCATCCTGTTTTTTTTTCTTGCCCCAGGTACCAGTGAAGGATATTTACCATTTATCATAATTATAATTTTAATTTTTCTAGTTTACTGGTTTTACTTTTTCATTAAGGCATTAAAATCGCACGAAACTATAAAACCGCATATCAAAAAACTAGTATATATTATCATATTTCCTTTACTGGCATTTTTTTGGATTTTTGTTCCTATGTATAATATGGGCCTTCTATATACATTTAGAATTAGCAGTCCCTCCTACTTGTTTCAACTTTTTTATTGGGAAAGTAGAACAACCACCTTAATGCATGTCCTGTCCCTATTAGCCTATTCATGGATATATCTTGTACCTAATGCATATCCGTGGACTGGCTCTCTTCATGTTATCCAGTTGGTTGGTTATTCGTTAGCATATCTTAGTCCTCTTGGTGCAATCATGTTTGCTAAATCAAAAAAAGTTAGACCTATGGTTATAGCAGCAGTTATAGCTGTAATATTTTCTACAGGCGTTAATCCTCCATTTGGAATTATAAATTACTACCTATTTAGACTGGGTGGTCCTTTTTTAATTCTTACTAATGCCTACTACTTTGTCTGTCAATTCTACGTTCTTTTTCTTACTATTCTTATATACTTCCTTTTTGGCCTATCTCTTTCGTCCATTCCGAAATCAGAATTAATTGGTAAATTTAGAAAAAGGATATATACTAACATTCGCCATCTACCCATTTATTATAAACCGTTGATGGCATTGCTTATCATCGCAATAGTGGGAATCTCATCCTATCCATTCTTTACAAATCAGGTTTATCAAAATACAGGAACAAATATAGATGAGGTGAATTTAAATAATGGAGCTCTTGAACTTCAGACATTCTTAAAATCTAATTACACGTCACCTTACTTTTATACCCTTTTAATTCCAACCAGCTCATTAGATGGGGCAACATATTTGTCTTATAATAATAATAGCACATTTGCCGACAGCAGAGGCCTAATATCAACTCTTGACCCCTATCCGCTGATCTGGTGCAACAACAGTTTAATTTCCACAATTTTAGAAAATTATCTGTCATCAGGGGATTTTAGTGATATGGCCGGCGTTATGCAGTACTTTCATGTTAAATACATCATTTTCACTTGGGACTACCCATCTGATATATATTGGATAACTCATAGTCCAGGGTGCCGTTAACTTAAGGCTTAAAATTTATTTTTCAGCGGGGCCCTATTTCTAGCAAATGATTACACAAACCAGAAAAAGGACCCCAATAGCACTTAT
>Ga0080006_1154223_pt1 | contig 32630 bp, 28 predicted proteins | sample RS3BMetagenome_FD_69209 | JGI IMG/M metagenome (GOLD analysis project Ga0080006, IMG submission 69209) | Ferric oxide microbial mat and aquatic microbial communities from Rainbow Spring, Yellowstone National Park, USA - RS3B (SPADES... ...
ACGTATACCTGACCAGAAGCAAAAGCGCCTTCGGGTTTCAGACCGGCGAGCTGATAGGGGCCGTGGGCAGAACCGGGAAGAAAGTTGGCACCTACCTTGGCCGTGTGGCCATCCGTGCCAGTGGAAGTATTGACCTCCAGACCGGTAACGGACTGGTGCAAGGGAAGGCAAGCACCGATTCTCTACCTTGGTCGGGCGTGCAGATGGATATGGATATTCGTGACCAAGATAGCATTGGACAAAGGAGACTACGGGAACTGGGGCGGCTTACGCCGCCGCGCTATCCCTCCCCAGCATGAATGCCTGGGTTTCCCGCGCAACTGGATGAATTTCTCTAGCTTCTATCAAATGCAGTGGACATTTCGTTCTGACAGCTTCAAAATAATCAACATAAAAACAAGATAGCATTCAACCCTTTCATACCAATGACAAATATCATTTTCCCACAGATCAATCCAAGCCTGACAAAACTAATTCCTTACGAACCAGGCAAACCGATTGAAGAACTCGCCAGAGAATATGGCTTCAGTCCCAATGAAATCATTAAACTGGCCTCGAACGAAAATCCCTTAGGTCCTTCCCCATTCGCAGTGGAGGCAATCGCTAAAAATCTCCATAAAATCCATCTTTATCCAGACGGCAATGGATATGCTCTAAAAAAGGCTTTGGCCGCTTCTCTGGACATCGACATAGAGAACATCGTTTTAGGAAACGGATCGAACGAAATTATCGAATTGCTTTTTCATCTTTTTGCATCCTCATCAACAGAAGAAGTCATTTTTTCTAAATATGCCTTTGCCGTTTACAAGCTCATGGCTGAACTTTTCGGAGCAAGCTTTAAGGAAATCGATGACCTTTCCTTCTCTCATGATCTTCAATCGATGCTTCACTCCATAGGACCAAAGACCAAGCTAATTTTTATTGCTAATCCAAACAATCCCACCGGCACTCGAATTCCTAATGAACAACTTTACGAATTTTTGGACACTGTTCCTGAGCGTGTTGTCGTTGCAATCGATGAAGCATATATCGATTTTGTCCCCGATCCCCCCCAAACTCTTTCTTTTATCAAAAAAAGAGAAAATATCGTAATCCTCCGGACTTTTTCCAAGATGCATGGTCTTGCCGGTTTGAGAATCGGCTATGGTATAGCTCCAAAAAGCATCGCCAATTACTTGCAAAGAGCAAGACAGCCTTTTAATACCAATTTTCTGGCTCAAGTGGCTGCGACTGCAAGCCTTGAAGACAAACAACATATCCTCAAGACTCTAAAAATAACTGAAGAAGGGAAGAAAAGACTAGAAGATGGGTTCAATCGATTAGGGTTGCGTTTTATTCCTTCGAGTGCAAACTTTATTCTCGTTCATGTTGGAGATGGAGAGTATGTTTTTAAATCTTTTTTAAAAAAAGGAATCATCATAAGGCCAATGAAAAGCTATGGATTGGCCGAATGGGTAAGAATAACTGTTGGAACTCCTGAACAACTATCAAAATTGTTGGAAGCATTCCCTTCCATTCTGCTTCCCCTCCGTACGCTTAAGAAAAAGTGAACAAAAAGACTTTCCCAATAGATACAATTACTATTATTGGACCAGGGCTCATTGGAGGATCTATAGCGAAAGCAGTCAAAGAAAGAGGGCTATGCAAAAAACTAGCGATTGCAGCCAGAGAGGAAGAACTAGATATAGTAAAAAAATCTGGCCTTGAAGCTGATCTGTACAATCAACTTGCTTCTTCCATTGCAGGAGCCGATCTTGTTGTGATCTGTGTCCCTTTTGATGCTCTAAAAACTATTTTACTTCAAATTAAAGACCATATCGAACCTCAAACCGTTATCACCGATGTCATTAGTGTTAAAAAAGAAGTCATGACCCTGTTTTCTGAACTCCTTGGAGAAAAAGTAGAATGGATCGGAAGCCATCCGATGGCAGGCAGTGAAAGATCTGGTTTCGACGCTGCTAACAGCTTGCTCTTCGAAGGATCAATAACGATTCTTACCCCTGCCAATCATGTTTCTGCGTTGGCTATTGACTGCATAAAAACTTTTTGGGAGAAACTTGGCTCTCTACCCATTGAACTCTCAGCAGAAGAGCACGATGCACTGGTTTCCGAAATAAGTCATCTTCCCCATCTTCTAGCCGCCGTTCTTATTGGATCGGTAAGCAGCCAAAGTCTCCAGCTTGTCGGCCCAGGATTTAAAGACACAACCCGCATTGCTGCAGGCTGTCCAAGATTGTGGAAATCCATATTAATGGCCAATCGGCATTATGTTCAGAAGGTGGGAGAAAAATTTATTCTACAATTTCAAAATGCATTGCACATTCTGCAGCAAGGAGATGAAAAAGCTCTTTTTGAACTATTGAACAAGGCACAGGCTATTAGAAAAAGATTAGAGAAAAAATAAATCGTTCTTATATTTCATAAAAAATAGCGCTATGCATCTGCCCTTTAGTCTATTTCTAGCCCTTCGGTATCTGCGTCCAAGAAGAAGTTTTGTTTCGGTTATAACTCTTTTGTCAGTTCTTGGAGTCAGCTTGGGGGTTGCTGTCCTGGTTATCGTCCTTTCTGTAATGGCTGGATTCAGTCTTGAACTTGAAAAGAAGATAATCGGATTTAATGCTCACCTAGTGGTATCCAATGGAGAAATTCTCTCCCGACCTCAAGCTATCATGGAACTTGTAGAGAAAGATCCGCTGGTTGTTGGGGCAGCTCCATTTGTCAGTGGACCGGTAATGGTTGAGTACGCCAGCCGGATCACTACGCCTATTTTACGCGGCATAAATATTGATCTAGAAGAGAAGGTCATACCAATAAAAAAATTTCTTATTGCCGGCAGTTATGACTTGGAAGGAGAGTCAGTTATCGTTGGGGAAGAATGGGCCAAGCATAGCGACGCTTACCTTGGAGATAAAGTCCTGATTTATGCCCCTCGACACTTCCAGGCTTTCAGAGACAATTACCAAAAAGGCAAACAAACTACTATCTTGCCTTCAGAATTTACCATTACAGGTATTTTCCGGACTGGCCTTTACGAATACGACGCCAGTTATTTTATAACCTCCTTAGCCAACGCCCAATATTTGTACAGTCTTGGCAACGGCGTGCACGGGGTTTCCATTCGTATTCAAAATCCTTTAGCTGCCAATAAAGTCAAAGAACGGCTGAATCTTCGACTTCAACCCCCTGAAGAAGCTTTGACGTGGATAGATCAAAATAAACCTCTTTTTTCGGCGATCGCTATCGAGCGCATCGCCATGACTTTCATTTTGTTTTTTATAATCATCGTAGCCGCTTTTGGATTGTGCAGCACACTTATTACAATTACTGTCCAAAAAAGCAAAGAAATCGGTCTACTGAAGGCCCTAGGTGCTAGAGATGATCAAATCCTTTCCATTTTCGTTCTGCATGGATTTATTGTTGGTGTTTTCGGTACCCTACTAGGACTTGTCTTAGCCAGCTTCTCCCTATATTATAGGAACAGCTTTAGAGATTTTATTGGAAAGCATTTAGGCATCGACCTTTTTTCGGCCGATGTGTATCATTTTTCAACAATACCGATGGTAATAGATCCTCTACTGGTTACCGGCATAAGTTTTGGGGCTATTTTCATCTGCATATTGGCGGCTTGGATCCCTGCAATGAATGCAGCGAAGTTAACTCCAGCAAAAGCGCTGCGTTATGAATAATTATGTTCTTGAAGCTCGTTCCATCAGCAAATCCTATATACTTGGCTCAGCCTGTATTGAAGTGTTGTCTAAACTTTATGTTCGATTCGAAGAAGGCCTTTTTTTTACCATCCAGGGGGCCTCAGGATCAGGCAAAACGACTCTTCTGCAACTCCTTGGAGGATTAGAAAAACCAGATAAAGGCTATATCCTTTACCGAGGAGAGAATATATTGCAACTATCTGCCAAAGAATTAGCCAAATGGCGGGCAGAAACAATAGGATTTGTTTTTCAATCTTATCATCTCCTGCCAGAGCTTTCGGCTCTTGAAAATATTGAACTGCCCGCATTAATCATTGGAAAAGGAAACCAAAAAAAAGCTATGGAACTATTAGAAGCCGTTGGACTTGAGAAAAGAGCCAACCATCGACCCAATGAGCTCTCGGGAGGCGAACAACAAAGAGTAGCTATTGCCAGAGCTTTAAGGAACGATCCTCCAGTGATTCTAGCCGACGAACCAACAGGAAACCTGGATGGAGAAACTGGTAAACAGATCATCAATCTGCTCTTATCCATTCAAAAAGAAAAAAACAAAACACTCATTCTTGTAACCCACGAAAGAGAGATTGCCTCTTTAGGAGATAAACAACTTTTGCTTAGTCATGGAAAAATAACGGAAATAGAAAGTAAGTTTTCAACTTAAATCTGAGGTATTTCCTTTATTGTCTGTCTACCTTATGATTGATCAAATAAAATGAAGGAAACGGTATTATGAAAATTTACATTAATGGTCTTTTTTATCCAAAAGAAGAGGCTAAAATTTCGGTATTTGATCATGGACTGCTTTACGGAGATGGGGTCTTTGAAGGAATAAGAGCTTATAACCGGCGTGTCTTTCGGTTAGAAAGGCATGTTGAAAGACTCTTTTATTCTGCCAAAGCCATAAATCTATCAATTCCTTTATCCCCTGAAGAGTTTTCCGAAGCTATTCTAGAAACCTGTAGACAAAACGAGATCGAGAATGGCTACATCCGAGCGGTCGTTACCAGAGGGATAGGCGATTTAGGACTTAATCCATTACACTGTCAAAAACCTACCATCTTCATTATTGCTGATAAAATTTTGCTTTATAATCCAAAAATCTATCAAGAAGGTCTTACCGTTCGGACCGTTTCCACACGCATATCCTCACATGGCTCAATCAGTCCAGCCATCAAATCCTTAAACTATCTCAATAAGATATTAGCAAAAATTGAAGCCAATCTTTCAGGAGCAGATGAAGGGCTTTTGCTCAACCAACTCGATCATATTGCTGAATGTACGTCTGAGAACATTTTTTTAGTTAAGAATGGCATCGTGATGACCCCCCCAGTGTCCGCAGGCCTCTTACCAGGCATTACAAGAGAAACCATCCTTACCTTGGCAAAAGAGATGGGATTGAAAACGGAAGAAAAGAATCTAGTCCTATATGACATTTGGACAGCAGAAGAGGTTTTTATTACTGGAACCGGTGCTGAAATTGCTCCTGTCGTCGAAGTGGATGGAAGACCCATAGGGAAAAGAAAGCCTGGCGAGATCACCCTTTTACTCATGAAAAAATTTAGAGAGTTGACACAGCATTCAGGCGTCAATATTTATGCCAAGGAAGACTCTTAAGCGACGCAGGTAAGCTTACTTGGTCCTTCTGCTCTCTGCTATTCTATTACACTGGGAAGTTTTTGGAAGTAGAGAGCTGATGCACCACCCTTGAGAAATTGGCACTTCCTCTCCGCAGCCGATTAGCCTGCATACTCTCACCACTCTAACAAGATCCTTGCGTTTTCCAAAACAGTGAGCAAGGCATCGGCACTACCTACTTTTATGCTTTTGTCGAAGGATACAGGCAGGACACTGCTAGAATGTCTATCACCGCACTCTATACAACAGCCAGGAGAGTCTATGCGGTCAATCGCCTCGCTCTATAGAGGTTGGATATTCCTCATCTCTCCTGCTTTTCTATTCAATCATTTGCTCAACAAGAAACTAACTCCCTTTGTGTTTAGTTCTCTAAGTTAAATATAGGCAGGGTTTAGAGGCTAGGGAGAAGGTAAATGCCAAGCCATGCTATAAGAGGAAGGTTCGGATTCCATACACAAACAATCAACTGCATCTTTCTTTTGTCAGTCAAAAGATTTCTGATATGATATAAGTAGTTAAAAACTAATTTTGTATTTTTTTAAATCTAGATAATAATAGTATCTATTCTTATGAAATGCGCTTTTTGTAATGAAATGGCTACTGTTCATCTCACCCAAATTGTGGGAGAGAAAATGCAGAAAATAGATCTGTGTGAGAAATGCGCCAAAGAGAAAGGAATCTCGGACTCTATGGCCTTTTCTCTAACCGATATGCTTCTTGGAGATGAAACGGCTAAAAATCATATTCATGAGGGGGAACTGAGTTGTCCTCAGTGTGGATTTACTGAAACCGATTTCAAGAAGACAGGAAGACTCGGTTGTCCTGCCTGCTATGAAACTTTTTCTGAGATTGTCGAAACCATTCTTAAAGACATGCATAAAGGGGTGGTTCATAAAGGAAAGACCCCAAAAAAGTTTGCAAAAGCCCAGTTTTACCAAACCAAAATCAAACGCCTTCAAGAAGATTTAAAGAAAGCTGTAGCCCAAGAAAAATACGAGGAAGCAGCTACAATTAGGGATGAAATAGCGCAGTTAGAAAATCTTATAAAATCCTAAATTTTGCTAGGGTAAATTTCTACCTCCTTCCTCAAAAGCTCTACTGTTTTAGGGTCGAAACGCTCAAATAGTTAAAGGGCACAAAACAGTAGCCAAAGATAAGTTCTGGTTTTGTCTTCGTCCGCAACAATAAGCACAGATATTTTTTATAGTTTATAAGAAAGAACCAAATATTACATCACTTTTAAAACCGAGGTTATCATGGGAAAAAGTTTTATTGGAATCATTGGTCTTGGGGTTATGGGAAGAAATCTCGCCCTCAATATTCTTGATCATGGCTTTACTGTTTCTGGCTTTGACAAGGATCTCTCTAAATGCATTGCCCTCAAAGAAGAATCTAAGGAGATGGCTTCTTCTTATGACTCAGTGGAGAATTTTATTCATTCACTAGAAAAACCAAAAAAAATCTTATTTTTTGTTCCTGCAGGTCATATCGTGGATCAAGTCATTCAAGAGCTGCTCCCTTTTTTGGAAAGTGGCGATATCCTCATTGACGGAGGCAATTCCTTTTTCCGTGATACGGAAAGGCGACAAAAGGAGTTAAAAAACAGAAACATCTTTTTCATTGGCATGGGAACATCTGGGGGAGAAAGCGGTGCCCGTCATGGACCTAGCCTTATGATTGGGGGAGATAAGGAGGCCTATGAACAGTTGAGAACGTTGCTAGAGGCCATCTCGGCGAAGGTAGAAGGAGAGCCTTGTGTGGACTATATGGGTAGAGGGGCAGCAGGTCATTATGTAAAGATGGTTCATAACGGAATCGAATATGGAATCATGGAATTAATAGCAGAATGTTACGACTTTGCGCATAGAGTCCTCAAGTTGGATGAAAAGAAAATTTCAGATCTTTTTGAACAGTGGTCTAAGGAAGAACTTGCTAGTTATTTGATGGAAATAACAGTCCATATTTTACGAAAAAGAGATGATAAGTCCAACGACCTTTTGTTAAATAAAGTCCTCGATGTTGCTAGGCAACTTGGAACAGGCGCCTGGACTTCTGAAGAAGCTTTTTCACTCCAAGTCCCTGCCCCAACCATTGATGCAGCTGTTACCATGCGGAACCTTTCTTCTCGAGTTGAAGAGCGAAAAGCGTATGTAGAGCGTTTTAAATCAGGCCTAGCAAGTGACATTTCAGAAGAAACTTTTGCTTCTCCTTTTTATGAAGAGCTAAAGAAAGCCCTCTTTTTAGGCATCATTTCTACGTATGCCCAAGGTTTTTCCTTATTGAGTGAAGCTTCCAAAAGATACGATTATTCACTTGAGATGGAGAAAGTGGCTAAAGTTTGGAGAGGAGGATGCATTATCCGTTCGCAGTTTTTAGAAAAAATTCGCCTGGCTTTCCAAAGCAACCCTCAATTATCCAATCTATTATTAGATCCTAATATTTTCAGTGAAATCAAAGAAAAAAACCTCCTTAGATCTTTGCGAAACTTCTGTTTATACGCAATTAAAGTCGGCCTACCGGCCTACGCTTTTCTTTCCACCCTAAGCTACATTGATGCGTTCCGAAGCGAAAAATTACCAGCAAATTTAATACAACTCCAACGAGATTATTTTGGTTCCCACACCTACGAAAGAATTGATCTGGAAGGAACGTTTCACACAATTTGGGAATAACTTGACTTCAAGTATGAAATTTTCTCAAGATAGCCTATATGAAAATCGCTTTAGGATCTGATCATGCAGGATTTCATTATAAAGAGAAGGTAAAAAAATTCTTAGAAGAGTCTTGTCTAGAAGTCATTGATTGCGGAACATTTGCTGCTGATCCTCCAGTAGATTATCCCGATTATATAAGACCAGCTGCCTTATTGGTCGCCCAAGGAAAAGCCGATAGAGCAATCGTTTTCGGAGGTTCGGGCAATGGAGAAGCTATGGTTGCCAACAAAGTCAAAGGGATACGTTGTGCCTACTGTTTTAATGAGGAATCGGCACGCCTAGGCAGGCTCCATAATGATGCAAATGCTATCTCTATGGGAGAAAGATTAATTTCTGAAGAAATGGCTTTGAAGATAGTTAAAATTTTTCTAGAAACCCCTTTCGAAGGCGGTCGGCATATTCAACGAATCAAAAAAATGATGGATTACGAAAATGTCTAGAAACTTTCTACCATCTAGATGCAAACTTTCAACTTTCCTTAAATCATAGAGGGTTGTTCCTTTACTAAAGGACGGCTTCCATGGCTTGAAGGTTAGAATAGTGTCCTAACCATCCCTAGATTTTCTAAAAAATACACATATCTCTCTTACTATTAGCCTCTGGCGGGTAAAAGAAGTAGCGCTTCTGGAGGCTCAGTCATTTGCAGCTCCTTACCAAAGGTATTGTTATTTAGTGCAGGGCCAACCCATCCATTGGAGAAGCGTCTGTAACTGTTTTATCTCCTTTGCCGCTGCCGCTCGTTCTACTTCCTTGCGGCCGATTCTGCGTAAATCATTCTTTGTTTTTGGCTTTTTTTCTAGCCATTCCGTTAGATTTCCCTGTTCATTGCCAAAATGTCTCCGCAAAAATCCTTCATAATCGGGTTCTTGCCAGATAATGAGAAAGCCGTTTTTTTGGGCTTTTTCTTCTGCTTTCTGACATTCTATTGGATTTTTGCTACACAGATCCTTATCCATGAGAATCGCCTTTTTCATTTTTTTGTAGGAGTTCATTTTTGCTTCTTTGATTGCTGTTTGAATCATTTTACTCAGCCCACCCCCGTTTAGAACAAGAGCTTTAAGAAAAACGGCTAGATTCTGTTCCTCTGCCAGCTCGTTAAGACGGGCTACGTATGCTTGCTCGCTTTTGCCTTCACAAGCCACAAATATACCTTTTTTCTTGGTTCGTTTCTTCATCCAATGTTTGGGAGAGCACCATAGGCACCATGCCAATAGCCACGCACAAAGTCTTCCCCTTTAGGGATATCTTTAATGTCAGCCAGCCGGTACATCCTGGTATACCCTTCTTTTGGGGTTTTCTCGCAGAAAAGGATTTCTTCTTTTTGAAGTTCCTTTAAGAGTAGAATATTGTGGCAGCTAAAGAATAGCTGAGCATCTTTGGGATTCGTTTCGGGATCCCAAAACCAACTGACAATCTCCCGAAGTACTTCCGGGTGAATGGAAGCATCAAGCTCATCAAGAACAGCGATCCCTCCAGTCCCCAAAGCTATCCAAAGAGCCGGGTAAGAGCGAAGAAAGGATTGGGTGCCATTACTTTCAAAAACCCATGGAATCGATTCAGTTAAGCCCTCATGTATAAAAGTAAGGTTATTGGAAGAAAGCGTTAGTTCAAGAAGTCCTAAATCCAGCCGGCGCAGTTCCCGGTTGGCATCTTCCAGAAGTTTTGGGTTCTTTTGAAACAGAGAAATCAGCCGCTGATCAGACAGATCTTCCTTAATCAACAAAAGATTGGACCAAACTGTCTGCAAAGCCTTATGGACCTCAATGGCTATCTGATGCTCTAGCTGTGCATAGGTGGAAATGACGCTTGCGTTTGAACGGACTTTGAAAATGGGAGGGGTTTCGGATTTAAATGGGAAGATTGGAAACAAATCGCTTCCTTGGACAATGCCATCACATCCCCGTTCAAATACTAGAAAGGGCTTCCGTTCCGTGCTGGGATGGTAGAAAAGAGATTCTTTTGTGACCGATCCTTCCTGGCCTTGAATCTCAAGCTCATACCGATACACTCCCGCTTCTGCTTCTCTTCCGGGAAATAACGATCTTAATCCGAATTCCACTGCAAGCCGCGTTGGCTTTTTTGCCCAATCTTCCTTTTTAAACTGAAAAGCCGGCAGCGGCTGAGTTGGTGAAAGGGAGAAGAAGCTATCTCTAGCAAACCAAGCCAAAAACGCAATTGCCCGAAGGAAAACTGTTTTTCCCGAAGCATTTGGCCCAAAGACAGCTACCACCTTAGGTGCCCGTTTCTTAGAATTTGGATAGATTGCTGCAAAATGAGGATCCTCATCAGGGACTCGTAAGGAAAAATCAATCTCTAGTCGTTCGGCTACGGAGAAAAAATTTTCGATTTCTATCCGGAAAAGCATGTTTTGCTTAATCTTTTACTTATATTGAGAAATTTACTTGATATTTCAAAACCTAGAAAGAGAGTTTTTTTAACTTTTTCTATGCAACAATGACTAAAAGAATGGCAAAAGAGAAGCGCACTCAGAGGGATTCGAACCCCCAACCCTCGGTTCCGAAGACCGATGCTCTAGCCGTTGAGCTATGAGTGCATGCAGCTAAAAATATAATACTAATGCCACAAAAGAATGAAAAAGGGAATACGATAGCATCTATTATTTTCTTGTTAACAATTTTTAAATTTAATAAATTTCAAACTTGATATCCAAACGCAATTTTAGTTTCTCTTTACGATTTTCGGAAGGAATGTCTAATTTTATTTTTTATTTGGTTTCTTTTCTATGTTTGCCTTTGGTCATTTGCCATCTTCAGGCTTCTCAAAATGAAAAAGGAATAGACCAAGGGTATAGTTCTACGGGTCTTCGGATTAATTATTCAGAAATACCCGGATATCATTTAGAAGATATAGTTGTAGATACAGATTCAGGTGAAATCCCTGTTTCTGGAGCTACAGCCATAGCGATAAACCCAATCGAAGATACCCTGCTACTTTTGACAAGCGGCTACAATAAGCATTTTAATCCAAATGGACAAGCCATTGCTGAGCAATCTAAAGAATATATCTTTATTTACGATATCTCACGAGGCTATCCTCAAAAAATGGCTACGGTGAGTGTCCCCAACGCTTTTATGGGGATCGATTGGAATCCAAATGGAAGGGAATTTTATGTATCTGGCGGCATGGACGATGTTATTTATGCTTTTAAAGGTTTTGAACAACATTGGTCCATTTCTCGTCCTCCTCTAAGCCTTAATCATTCGAAAGGAAATGGGATTGAGACTAAACCAGTTGTTTCTGGCCTTCGAGTCAGTCCAGACGGGAAATTCCTTGTCTGTGCTAATTTTACTAATGATTCCATTAGCATGATCGATTTAGAAAATTGGAAGAAAATTGGAGAACTTGATCTACGTCCTGGGAAAATCGATCCTAGATATGTCGGAACTCCGGGTGGGGAATATCCATTAGACATCGCTTGGATAGGCAATGATAAAATTTATGTTTCAAGCCTTAGAGATAGAGAAATAGACATCATAAGCTTCGAAAATAACCTCATGAAATTTTCCAAAAGACTCTATCTTCAAGGCCAACCGAATCGAATCATTGTCAACAGCACTTTTAATCGAGCCTATATTACTGAAGATAATGCTGACCGATTAACTATTATCGATACAAGCATCGACAAAGTCATAGAATCCATCCCGACAATGGGACAACCTTCTTGGAAGTTGCTCCAAGGCGCTGCTCCCAATAACCTCTCACTCGATCCTAGCGGCAAGTTCCTTTATGTCACTAATGGTGGAATGAACTGTCTTTCACTCATCAAACTAAGCCCCTATGCTCAAGGGATCACAAAAAAGAAAAATCCTCAATCCAAAAGCGAGCTTTTATGCCTCATTCCAACAGGCTGGTACCCTTCTGCCGTGGGCCTACGATCCGACGGAAAATGGATTTATGTCTGTAATTTTAAAAGCCGATTTGGCCCAAACAACGAACAATGGGAAAAACCAATAGCGTTAAATAACGATTTTTTTAAAAAGTGGTTATCGAAAAATCAATTTATCCTACAAAAATACTATTCGACTCTTTTGAGTTTTCCTCAACTCAAAGCTAACACTTATAAAACTCTTACGGAAGCTGTCATTGAAAATAATCATCTAAAAGAAACTTCCAAAGAGTCACTTTCTCTTTTTAGCAAACTCCACACTCTGGTGCATCATGTCCTTTATATTATCAAAGAAAATAGAAGTTACGATCAGCTTTTTGGCGATCTGAAATCGGGTAATGGAGATCCAAATCTTGCGATTTTAGCACCCTATGCCCCCAATCACAGAAAACTGGCCTCTCAATTCGTCCTTTTAGACAACTTTTTTGATAGTGGAGAAGTGAGCGGCAATGGTTGGCTTTGGAGTACGGCAGCGAGGTCCTTAGACATCACTGAAAAAACTGTTCCACTCCACTATAGTGGTCGTGGCATCACTTATGATTGGGAAGGGATGAACAGAAATATCAATATTGGGGAATCGTCTTTTGAATCCAGAAAAAAAGCTGATCCACTTTTACCCAAAGATCCAGACATTCTCCCAGGAAATAGCGATATTTCTGCTCCCGATGGACCAGAAGGAGAGTTAGGGCTGGGATATCTCTGGGACGAAGCAATAAGAAAAGGAATCTCCATACGAAATTATGGGTTTTTTGGAGATTTGACTCGATATCATTTACCCAAAGATCATCCCTCATTTATTCCTTTAGCTAGGAATCCCTACAAGGAAAATATCGTTCAATTTTTCCCAACTAAAGTTTCCCTAGCTAAAGTCAGTGATCTTTTTTACCGCGGATTCGATATGAAATACCCAGATTTTTGGAGGTTTAAAGAATGGGAAAGGGAATTTGATGATTTTGTAAAAAATCATAATCTTCCTACGCTGGAACTAATAAGGCTTCCACACGATCATTTTGGATTATTTGGTCAAGGAATAGATAAAATTGATACAGTAGAAACTCAGATGGCAGACAATGATTATGCCCTTGGACTCATTGTTGAAAAGATCGCCCATAGCCCTTATAAAGATGACACTCTTATTTTTGTGATTGAAGACGACGCGCAAAATGGAGTTGACCATGTGGATGCCCATCGAAGCATAGCACTGATTATTGGTCCATATGTTAAACAAGGAATTACTATCTCCACTAGATACACAACAATTAATCTTATCAAGACCATTGAAAAAATTCTTGGTCTGGGTCCATTATCTCTTTTCGATCAATTTTCTCAACCTATGAGCAATATCTTTGATTTGAAACAAAAAAACTGGTCTTATACAGCAATCATTCCAGAAATACTGAACACGACCGATCTTCCTCTTCCGAATAAAAAACCAATCCAACATCCAGCTCATGATAGCGCGTTCTGGAACGCGTTGATGTCAGAGGAAGATTTTTCCAACGCAGATCAATTGGATGTCGATCGCTTTAATAAGGCTTTGTGGATAGGGTTGAAAGGAAATAATCAACCCTATCCTCGTTTAAAATTAAAAATAAGAACTAAAAATGCTTTCGACAAAGAAATTAAGGAATAATTTCAGCATCTTCAATCAGATGATACCCATCTGCACTGACTAATTTGCCTTTGACCGTGACTTTTTGGTCGGCATACTTGGCGGCTTCTTTCCCTATTGGCTTATGTTCTCCAACAATTATATATAGTTTTCCATCTTCTCCCTTCAATCCAGGGGGCAAACCAGCATTAAGACAAGTACGGCCACATTTCATGTGCTTTTCACCACGAGCAGCATGATCGATATAACAGACCAAATCGACTAGTTCTCCTTTAACAGTTACCTGTTCAGCTGCAAATAACCAAGAGCCCTGAAAAGCAACAAGAATGAGAGCAAAAATAAATTTTTTCAATGCTTACCTCCTTGAGAATTAGTAATTTATATATTTTTTCATACCATAGTATGTTCTCAAAAAAAATAAAATTTTTATAAAAAATGGAAATGAATCCTTGTTCCAAAATGATAAACTATTGCAAGCTTCTTCTATCTGGCTAATCGAATCTTTTGTTTGAATGAACCAACAAAAGCAGATCAACCTCTTCGTTTGCTTAAGCATTCTGGTCAATTTCCTTTTGGCTGCTGGAAAAATTTCTTTTGGACTTAGTGGCCATTCCTTTGCTTTAATTGCCGATGGTCTAGAATCTTTGGCTGATATAGGTTCTTCATTGCTTGTATGGTTTGGAATAAAAATTTCTCAAATTCCTCCTGACCCTGACCATCCTTTTGGCCATGGGAAAGCTGATCCTATAGCCGCATTCACTGTCTCCATACTCCTTTTGCTTTGCACACTATTCGTAGCCATCGAAGCCATAAAAAACTTATGGGTTTCTACCCCCTTGCCTTCCCTCTATACCCTTCCTGCTATTGGCATGATCGTCATTATAAAAGAGATTTTTTATAGAATCTTTAAGAAACTTGGAGAAAATACCGGCAGTCTTGTTTTATGTGCTGATTCCTGGCACCATCGCTCTGATGCATTCTCTTCTCTAGCCGCGTTTTTGGGAATTTTTATCGCAGTTACTACTGGGTTAAAACAGGCAGACAGCATCGCAGCGATCCTATCAGCTATAATCATTTTTTGGAACAGCATTCATCTTATTAGACCTTCTTTCCTTGAAATGATGGATACGGCTCCTTCAAAGAACATTGAACAGAAAATCCGAAATATCGCAGAAGAAGTTCCAGGAGTCATAAAGATTGAAAAATGTCGGATTCGCAAAAGCGGCCAAGGTCTACTGATGGATATCCATGTGATGGTATCCGGCTCGCTGACAGTTAGAGAAGGACATATTATCGGCCATAAAGTTAAAGATAAACTCTGTGCTTCCCCAATGAATATCACCGATGTGGTCGTCCATATCGAACCAGTAGAGTGATCTGCTTTCCTGTTCCGTTGATAGTCGACTCGTATAGGATCAATCCCATTGATGCCATTTCTTTAGTCCTCCTCCCGTGGTGATCCCAAAGAACACACAGCGACTAAGCTTGGCAAATCGGATTTAAACTAGCTTTCTTGCTCGTATTTAATTCCCTATCTCCTCTTAGACATTGACAGCTGTAGAGAAAGCTCGGCTGTATTTTAAAGAAAGCGGGTGTCTTGGACCAAGATATCGAAATAAGCTACGAACCGCCTTTAAGACTATTCCTTCTCCAATATTTTTATTTATATGTAAGAGAGAAATCCAATTAAACAGGCCTTTTTCTATATCCAATTTTTTAATTGCTTCCAGCCCCTCCACAAAACGTATTTTTTCTTCAGTTTCACCCAATTTTTCTATTTCCTTGCCAAGCAAGAAAGTTCCAAGAGATTTGACTGCCTCATAGAAGGATGGATCTTCCGATTCAATTTCAGGTTGAAGAACAGCCAGCGCTTTTTGCGGATCGGACAAAAGAAGGAATTTTGCATAGATTAAAACCTCTTGGGGATTCTCTGGCTTTCCCTTTTCTTTTTCAAAAGCTTCGATCGCCTCATGGAACTTACCTTGTTCAAATAAATCGAGAGCGGTTTTCCATTTTATCTTCTGCCCCTTTTGACTCAAATTTTTCTCCAGCCAACTCTTAATAGCTTCTTTGGGTTGCAAACCAATGAAGCGGTCTTTTTCCTCACCATCAATAAATATCCTCACATCGGGAATTCCACTCACTCCGTAGGCTACAGCCACTGCTTCTTGTTCATCAACATTCACTTTTGCTAAATCCCATTTTCCTTGCGCTTCGGCTGCCAACTCTTCTAGCAGGGGAGACAACATGCGGCATGGACCGCACCACGCTGCCCAAAAGTCCACAACAACAGGGATGGTTTTGCTTCTATGGATAACCTCTTGTTCAAAATCGTTTACATCGAAAATCATAAGATTCCTTTTAGTTTTTTTTTCTAGCGATCACCACTCCATCGGCTATAGGAAGGAGTACCGATTCAATTCTAGCATCGTTGCATAGTTTGTCGTTGAGCCTGCTCAAAACAAGGGCATCTTTGTCAGAGTTTTCAGGGCAAATCACCCTTCCTTTCCAAAACATATTGTCGAATACAAGGAGGCCATTCTGTCGCATTTTAGGCAATAACAATTGATAATAATTCTCATAATTTTCTTTATCCGCATCAATAAAAGCAAAATCAAACCGTAAATCCTCATCCAAACTTTGAATAGTTTTTATTGCAGGACCAATCTTCGCTTCTATTTTATGTTCCAACCCAGCTTCTTTCCAATATTTAGAAGCCAATGCAATCCACTGAGGATTGATTTCACAACAAACAAGCTTTCCAGATTGAGGTAATGCCCTTGCAATGGCTATGGAACCAATCCCTGTAAAGGTTCCCACTTCTATCGCGGTCTTTACATTACATGCTGCAACCAGTATCGAGAGGAAACTTTCTTCTTCTGGAGGAATAGCCATTTCAGAAATTTCTCCTAATGCCATGGTCTCTCTCCGAAGCTTTTGCATTAAAGGATCGGAAGCATAAGTCCTATGGCAAACGGCATAATCGTAAAGTTCTTTGGTTATGGGATAAAAAGTCAAGCTCATTCTCAGATTCTTTTATTTATTTAAAGCTGACTTCCAATGTTTCAGCCTTTTTCTTTGCCGCTTCTATAGCTTCCAGTAAAATATCTTCCCACCCCTTTCGCACCATCACTTGAGTCGCTGCTTCTGTAATTCCACGTGGCGTTTTGACTTCAGAAAGCAGTTTTTCAGGGGATCTCTTTGTTTCCATTAACAATGAGAGAGTCCCTAAAACCATCTCATTCATCAATTGAATTGCCTCCAAATCCGGAAATCCATAGGCTTTGGCTTGTTCTATTAACCCTATCATAAGCATACAGACATAAGCCGGGCCACAACCTACTAATGCAGTTGCTGCCGCCATAAGATCTTCGCTAATCTGAATAGGATGGCCTAGAAGGGAAAACAAATAATGGATCAGGCTAACCATCTCCCTATTCTTTCTATCCTCATCCCTATTTAAAGCATAAGGGATCACTCCTTTGCCTATTTGGCAAGGAAGATTTGGCATTGCTCGAATCACCATGCAGGGGGATAAAAGCTGGGTAATGTCTTTTATTGTCAGGCCAGCGACAACCGAAATAAGAACTTTAGAGGCTATTATGGCTCTGATTTCTCCTAAAACCTCTTTTGCTTGGGGTGGTTTCACACATAAAAATACCAGATCTGTATTGTGAACTAGCTCACGATTGTCCAAGGTGGTATGGATTTTATGTCCCTCAAATTCTTCTAAAAAGGATTGAACGCTCCCTTTGGAACGCCCAGAAACCCATAGTGGATTTTCTAAGCTTATTTTGTTATTCCTTAAAAACCCGTGCACAAGGGCCTTAGCCATTTTTCCAGAACCAATAAAGCCTATACGAGAATGTCTTAGCCACTTTTTTTCTCCGTTGCTCTTATCCAATGACTCCATAAAAGTTCTCCCAGCTGTTCAATTGATTTCCCATCCACCTCAATTTCCATGTCCGCTACCTTGTAAATGGATTCTCTTTCCTTCAATAACTTTTCTAATGTCATTTTTGGATTTTTCCCAAAAAGAAGGGGTCTATCCGTTTTATCTTGTAGCCTTGACCAAAGAAGTTCCAAGGAGGCTTGAAGATAAAAAAGAAACCCATGCTCTTTTAAAAGAGAAAGGTTAGATGGATTCAGTAAGGTCCCCCCTCCCGTGGCAATCACTCCAGGAGGAGAGGAAATAACTTGGTAAACCATTTCCATTTCCTTTTTCCTGAAATACTCGGCTCCTTTCGTGGCGAAGATTTCAGCTATTGTTGCCTTTTCTGCTTCTTCTATCATCCGATCCAAATCATAAAAGGGAATCGCTTTTTCTTGGGAAAGCCAGGATCCAACGCTAGATTTTCCAGCCCCCATCATCCCCACAAGTACAATGTGTCTTGGCATATACCCTAAAACTCGTTTTTTAAATTATATCTTTTTTAAAGTAAATAGAAAGAAAGAGACCCTTTACTACAATTTATTTTCTTATAAACTCAAGCAGGTTACCCTTTATGAGCAACGGAGTTTAAAAAAAAATTTTTAGCTCAAAATTTCCAGTAGTGATTCTTAGAAATTGAACCTAGTATGAATAGGATAGTTGGTTTTAAGGCTCAATATAGCCAGGCCATTTACATTTATTAGGACTATACAATCATATATATATATGCCCAATACATTCGGACATTTATTTCGCATAACTACTTGGGGCGAATCTCATGGAAAAGGAGTTGGAGTCGTTGTAGACGGCTGTCCATCAAAAATTCCCCTGACTGAATCAGACATCCAGAAGGAACTTGATCGCAGAAGACCTGGACAAAGTAAAATCACTACCCAGAGAAAGGAAAAGGATATTGCCGAAATTCTTTCTGGTACCTTTAACGGGATGACTTTAGGAACTCCTATATTAATTTTAGTAAGAAATGAAGATGCCCGTCCAGAAGCCTACGCTGAGATGGAGCATATTTATAGGCCATCGCATGCGGATTATACCTATCAAATCAAGTATGGAATTCGGAATTGGCAAGGAGGTGGAAGAGCCTCTGCCAGAGAAACTGTAGGGAGAGTCGCAGGAGGAGCGGTTGGCGGAAAGCTCCTTGAAGTCCTCTACCCTTCCCTAGAAGTTATTGCATGGGTATCAGAAGTTCATGGAGTCAAATCCTTTTGTGATCCTAACAAAATTACCAAAGAAAAAATTGAATCGAATATATTACGCTGGCCCGATTCAGAAAATTTTGATAATGCCTTAAAGGAAGTGGAAAAGGCACAGAAAGAAGGGGATACGGTTGGGGGAGTGATTGACTGTGTGGTTCGTGGTATGCCTCCTGGTCTTGGGGAACCTGTTTTTGATAAGCTGGAAGCTGACTTAGCAAAAGCAATGCTTAGCTTGCCTGCTTCAAAAGGCTTTGAAATCGGTTCTGGCTTTCAAGCGGCCAGAATGAGAGGCTCTGAGCATAACGATCCTTTTTATATGGAAGGCAAAAGGGTAAGAACGCATACGAACTGGAGTGGCGGAGTCCAAGGGGGGATAAGTAATGGGGAAAATCTTTTTTTTCGTGTGGCTTTTAAACCGGTGGCCACTCTAGCCAAAGAGCAAAAGACAGTTACAGTGGATGGTGAAGAAGTTCATTTACGGGCAAGAGGAAGACACGATCCGTGTGTGTTGCCCAGAGCTGTTCCAATCGTTGAAGCGATGACCAAGCTGGTTTTGGCCGATCACGCTTTAAGACAAAAAGTACTGGATTGTAGGCCATAAGTGGATAAAAATGCTCTTTTTTCGATGAACCATTCCCTTTTGATTACATATTTTCCAGCATTTTAATTGCCTCGGCTCGTTATGAGATCTGAAACTATTTCACCGCTTTTGCTTTTTAGTGGCATCCTCCTTTCTTTTATTTGCGGTTCCATTCCATTCGGTTTTCTTCTAGGCAAAGCTAAGGGGATTGATATTAGACTTTTGGGCAGCAAAAACATTGGAGCTACTAATGTCGGTAGGATTTTGGGTTGGAAATGGGGGCTTTTAGTTTTTTTTCTCGATTTTTTAAAAGGTTTTATCCCTGTTTTTCTTATTCGTTTTCATTTCAATGTTCATCCAACCTCTTCAGATCTTTTTGCTCTGATTTGTGGGCTTTCTTCTATTCTTGGCCATAACTTTACACCTTGGCTAAAGGGCAAGGGAGGCAAAGGAATAGCAACCTCAGCCGGTGTGCTCTTAGCTCTTATGCCAAAGGTGTTCCTCTTGCTTCTGATCACTTGGTTCGGCATCTTGTTTTTTACCCGCATTGTCTCGATCAGCTCGATCTGTGCTGCTTTGTTCTTTCCCTTCTTTACCTTTATACTCTACCCAAAGAACCCTTTATTCTTCTTTTTTTCCATCGCCGCTTCTTTTCTTGCTATATGGAGACACAGATCAAACATAAAAAGAATTTTCACTGGGACTGAACCGAAATTGAATTTTTCAAAACAAAACAAATGAAGATCGGTATCCTAGGCCAGGGGAAGTGGGGAAAAACGATAAAAAAACTCCTTGCAGAAAATGGCCATGAACCTTTCGGCTTTCATCATACGGATACTACGTGGGACCAACAACTTGACTGTCTTTGTATAGCTATTCCCGTTCAGCACATTCGACAAACTCTTCTTCGATTTCCCAATCCAGAGTGTCCAGTCATCAGTTTAAGCAAAGGATTGGAGATCCCCACGGGGAAAAGGGTCTCAGAAATAATCAAAGACGTATGGAAAAATGAAAATGTAGGAGCTCTATCGGGCCCTACCTTTTCAGAAGAAATCCTTGCAGGCCTTCCAGCAGCCGCTGTCGTATCGTCTGAAAAAGAAGCTTTAGGAATATTTTTCCAAAATATTTTTCATTCTAGAACCTTTCGTGTTTATCGGACGACCGATCTGGTGGGATTAGAACTGGGAGGAGCGCTTAAAAATGTTTATGCGATTGCTGGAGGCCTTTGCTATGGACTGGCTCTAGGGGAAAATGCTCATGCCTCTCTTTTGACCCGCTCCTTAGCTGAAATGACCAGGCTGGGAGTGGCTGCAGGGGGAAAGGCTGAGACTTTCTTTGGTCTTAGTGGGGTAGGAGATCTCTTTCTTACGGCTAGCAGTATGAAAAGTAGGAATTTTAGGCTTGGGATGAGAATAGCTTCTGGCATTCCTTTGGCTAAGGCTTTGTCAATGGAATCAACCGTTATAGAGGGATATCCAACGGCTTTTTCAGTCCACAAAAGCGCTCTTTTTTCTAAACAAAAAAAACCAGTCGCCGATGAAATCTATAAGATACTTTACGAGGGAAAGAACATTCAAGCTTCAGTAATGGATCTTTTGAGACGGCAAGTCGGTGAAGAAGACTAACCAAATCAACTGCTTATTCTACCGTAACGCTTTTGGCCAAATTTCTAGGTTTATCAACGTCTTTTCCCAAGATAATTGCCAAATGATACGCAAACAATTGCAGCGGGATAACAGTTAATATGGGACACAAATACTCTTGTGCATTGGGAATATATAAGACCTCATCGGCAATTTTGGAAACAAGATCGTCTTTTTCTGTCGCAATAGCGATAATCGGTCCGCCTCTTGCCTTTATTTCCTCCATATTACTAATGTTTTTATCATAAACGCCGTCTTTAGGACAAAGAAAAATGCTCGGAGTGAATTGATCGATTAAAGCTATAATCCCATGTTTTAATTCTGCCGAAGGGTTCCCCTCGGCACTACAATAGGAAACTTCCTTTATCTTTAATGCACCTTCCAATGCCACTCCATATTGAAACTGACGTCCAAATAGCAAAAACCTTTTTGAATGGGCATATTTTTTTGCCAACTCTCGGACTTGAGGATCCAACTTGATGACTTCCGCCACTTGATCCGGAAGCGCTTCAATAGCTTCTACGATTTCATGGCCTTCTCTGGCAGAGAGAAACCTCAACCTGCCTAATAATAAAGCAAGAAGAGTGAAGATAAGGACTTGTGAGGTAAACGATTTTGTGGCCGCCACCGCGATTTCAGGGCCTGCATGCATAAAGACTCCACCTTCTGTTTCTCTGGCTATGGAGCTTCCCACCCGGTTACAGATACCAAGGACCTTAAGTCCCTTCCTTTTTGCTTCTTTTACAGCCGCAAGGGTGTCAGCGGTTTCTCCAGATTGGCTCACCGCAATAACCACCGTATGTCTATCAATCGGAGAATTCTTATATCGAAATTCACTTGAAAATTCGACTTCTACTGGAATATGCGCAAGAGATTCAATAAGATATTCCCCCACAATCCCAGCATGCCTAGCAGAACCACATCCAATAACTTGGATTCTTTCAATCCTGAGTAGTTCCTGAGGACTCATATTCAGTCCTCCCAGTTTAGCCGTGGCTTCTTCCTGGATTAATCTACCCCGGAAAGCATTCCTGATCGTTTCGGGCTGATCATAAATTTCTTTTAGCATGTAATGAGGAAAGCCTTTGAGGCTGGCGCTCATTTCGGTTTGATCAACGTCTCGAATTTCAAATCCATTATTTGTTTTATTTAAAGACTGGATATCGAAAGTCTCAGAACTGATTGTTACAAGATCTCCATCATTTAAATAGACAACTTTATGAGCATAGGGACAAATTGCCGTCACATCACTACTTAAAAAATACTCCTCATTTCCGATTCCCAAGACCAATGGACTACCCCTTCTAGCCCCTACAAGCAAGTTGGGGACCTCAGAATGGATCAACGCAATACCATAAGTGCCACTAATTTCCTTTAGCGAACGCTTGAGTGCTTGGATAAGTCTGGCAGTGGGATCGTCTTCATTTCCTAGCTGGTAGTAATGACCAATAAGATGGGCTAAAACTTCCGTGTCTGTTTCTGATTGAAAGGTATGCCCTAAATTGATTAATCTTTGCTTTAAAAGTTGGTAATTTTCAATAACTCCATTATGAACCAACGAAAGATGGCGCAACTGGTCGAAGTGGGGATGCGCATTTTCATCGCTAGGAATACCGTGAGTGGCCCAGCGGGTATGACTGATCCCTACTCTACCATCCAACTGCTTTTTCCCAAGAAGATGGATAAGTTCAGAAATTCTTCCCTTTTTTTTTACCACCTCAATCTTAGTCCCATCAAATATGGCAATACCACTGGAATCATACCCCCGATATTCCAACCGCTTGAGCCCATCAAGCAGAATAGGCTGCGCCTTCTTTTTCCCAAGGTAAGCAAAAATTCCACACATGGTGTATCCTTTTTAAATAAAATCAAAATAAATATCAAACATTATGAATAGAGCTCACTTTTTTTCCTTTTCTCCAATGGATGTCATTACAGTGATTCTGGGAGGAGGTGCAGGCACAAGACTGTTCCCACTAACCAAAGAAAGGGCAAAACCAGCCGTGCCTATTGCTGGCAAATATCGTCTTGTAGATATTCCCATAAGTTTGTCAATCAATTCTGGGTTAAGAAGAATTTTTATATTAACCCAGTTCAATAGTTCTTCTCTCCATCGACATATACAGCAGACCTATCGGTTTGATGACTATTCCCAAGGTTTTGTAGAAATTCTGGCTGCGCAGCAGACTCCCAAAGGAGCTTACTGGTATCAGGGTACCGCAGATGCGGTTAGACAAAACCTTATCCATTTTGCCAGCCACCCTCATGATATGGTCTTAATTCTTGCTGGAGACCAACTCTATAAGATGGATTACCGAGTAATGATCGAACAGCATATTGAAACCTGCGCAGATGTGACGATCGGAATCACTCCTGTTCCCATGAAACAGGCTTCATTCTTAGGAATCTTAAGGATCAATGAAGAAAAACGAATAGTGGCGTTCGTTGAAAAACCGAAAGAAAAAGAAGTACTGAAAGAATTTGCTATATCCGATCCTTTTTTAAGTCTTTATCACATCCCAAGGGATTCAGCTTATTATTTTGCCTCTATGGGCATTTACGTTTTTAATCGCAAGACCCTTTCCAATGCGCTTGTAGGCGCTGAGCCAGATTTTGGCAAAGATATTATTCCTTCGTTAATCCGCACCCATCGCGTCTATTCTTATATTTATCCTGGGTATTGGGAAGACATTGGAACAATCTCAGCTTTCTATCAAGCCAATTTAGACCTATGCCATCTCCATTCCAATTTTGACTTTTACGATAGCCACTTTCCCATATTTACTCGGCCCAGATATCTGCCGCCCTCCAAAATCCTCGATGCCACAATCGAAAACTCTCTTATTGCCGAAGGCTGTATTATTACAGGAGCGAAAATCACCCATTCTCTCATTGGAATAAGAAGCATTATTCAACCACAAACTTGCCTCAACGATACAGTGCTTCTTGGAAACGACTATTACGAAACAGAAAGTCAGGCGCTAAGTGCAGAGGGCCACGGCCTTCCTAGAATAGGGATCGGCAATAACTCGTTCATTGAAAAAACCATCATCGATAAAAATAGTCGGATTGGCAATAATGTAAAAATTTCTCCTGCCGGCAAGCCTCAGAATTATGATGGGGATTTCTATTATATTCGAGATGGGATTGTTATCATCCCACGGGGTGGAGTCGTTCCTCATGGAACGATTATTTAACTGCAGCTTTACAGTCCTTAATTTTTCATTTTATTGATTATTCGTTGCCTATGAACTTCAATAACGCAAATAAGCAAAAGCATGCTATTCGAGCAAGCTGCCATGGATTTTCCTATCCTTCCGATCCCGTAGCATGTCTGACCAAATTCCGGTCCTTTTTCGATCTGCCAGGCGCTTGCGCTTGGCCTGAAAAAAATACGATCGGTAAAGAAAAAAAAGAGAGGCTTGCCGTTTTGTCTCCTCATATCGATTTTCAAGTTAGTCCCAAGGCCTATACTCATGCCTTTTCTCACTGGTTTTCTAGGGCAGAAGCCGACTTTTTTATTATCCTTGGAGTAGGACATCATAGCCGACTTGAATGGAGTATTGATAGTAGAGATTATATAACTCCCTTAGGAAGAGCCTATAATAGAAGAGATATTGTGGAGCTCATCGAAAGGAGTGTCAATTTTTCTCTTGCTGATCCTTATGGACATCAAAAAGAGCATTCTATTGAATTTCCTATCGTTTTTATGCAAGCTTTGCGTTACTGGATGGGCATCCAAAAGCCTTTAGAATTTGTCCCTATTCTCTGTGGTGGCTTACACGATCTCATCATTTATGACAACGGCAAGGAAACGCTTTCAATGATGCGAATGCTTGCTTCGGCTCTCCGTGAAGTGCTGACCGCTTATGGGGAAAAAGCAGCTCTTATCATTAGCATTGATGGATGCCATATTGGTCCAAGATTTGGTCATCCTTTGGACTTAACAAAAGTATTGCTCAAAGATACAGAGTTGTGGGAAAAAGAACTATGGAAAAAAGTCGAAGAACAAAATTTGGAAGGTTTTCTTGCGCATCTCCAAAAAGAAAAAAATATTCGTTTTTTTGATGGTGTTGGTGCTATTGCCCTTCTTATGGAAATCTTCAAAGATAAACCATTTTTCTTTAAAAGAACCTATTACGAACAATGGTTTGAACCGCAAGACAGTTCCGCTGTCACTTTCTCTAGTGGATTCTTGACTTACTAATTCCCCCAAAAAAAATACTCTCTTTAACTCTAAAAAGAATAAAGCTGAATATTTATTTTTAAAAAGAGCTTTCCTAGAATAATTTAGACTAGAGTACGAATCATTTTTTAACTTATCTTCTCTGCCATGACCTCAACCACTCCATCTCATCCACGGGTTCGATTCGCTCCGTCTCCTACCGGCTATCTTCATGTAGGAGGGGCCAGAACTGCTCTATTCAATTGGCTTTACGCCAGGCATACGAACGGAACTTTTATTTTGAGGATCGAAGATACCGATGCAAGCCGAAATACCCCTCAAGCGCTATCGGTTATTTTTGAGAACCTCCGCTGGTTAGGCCTAGATTGGGACGAAGGTCCATTGCCTGATGGCCGCACCATTGGACCATTTGGTCCTTATTTTCAAAGCCAGAGAAAAGATATTTATGAAGCTTACTGTAAGAAGCTGATTGATAAAGAGATGGCTTATATCAAAGAGGGAGCTGTGCTTTTCCGAATGCCTCGAAAGCGAATTATTGTACCAGATATTATCTGCGGCGATATCTATTTTGATTGTACCCTTGAAAAAGATTTTGTGATTCGTAGAAAAGACGGTTCTTTTGTTTTTCACCTCGTTAATGTTGTAGACGATTGTGAAATGAAGATCAGCCATGTGATACGAGGAGAAGATCATTTGTCTAACACCCCTAAACATATTGCCATTTTTGAATCTTTAGGAATAAAGCCACCTCTTTATGCTCATATTCCCCTTATCCTTAATCCGGAAGGCTCAAAAATGAGCAAAAGAGACAAAGGTTCCTCTGTCCAGGAATACATTGATGAAGGGTATTTACCTAAGGCCTTCCGCAATTACTTGTGTTTGCTTGGCTGGTCTATCAAAGAAAACAGAGAGATATTTGATATTGAAGAGGCTATTGCAAAGTTTGATCTGACTCAGATTCATCGGAGCAACGCTCGCTTTAATCGTCAAAAGCTGCTGTGGATTAATGGAGAATACATGAGAACAATGCCCTTAGATGAACTATTTCCTCATGCTTTATCCTGGCTTAAAAAGGCAGGCCTTATTGATGACCACTATGATAATATCCCCTTTTTGAAAGGAGCTGTTGCTATCGTAAGAGAAAAAGTAAAAACGGGCAAAGAACTCATTGATTGGATGAAACCCCTGCTCAGTGATCAAATCGAATACAATGAGGCTGTGTTGCAACAATATCTAGACAACGAGGGAAAGAATATCCTCAAAGAAGCCTTCCCATACCTTGAAAAGGTTTCTCCTTTTCAAGCAAAGGAACTTGAAGAAACTATTAAGAGCTTAGCGATGAAAAACGGCAGAAAGACTGCCGATTATATTCATAGACTGAGGGTAGCGCTTACGGGAAGAACAGTTGGTCCCAGTCTTTATCCAATGTTGGAAGTACTAGGAAAAGAGAAGGTTTTGTATAGATTACATAAAGTGCTATTTGAACATGAATGATGCTATATGACGCTGGCCTCATGGATAACCTTGTTTAGAATTCTATCCCTTCCTCTTATACTCTTTTTCCTTAATCAATATGAAAAGAGTGATGAAATCAGCCAACCGGATGAAAAACTGCGTGCAGGTTCTTTGATTTTTTTTCTAGTTGCCGCCTTTTCTGATTGTATCGATGGGTATTTGGCCAGGAACTGTGGACAAAAAAGCAAGCTAGGAGCCATTCTGGACCCGATCGCTGACAAACTACTTCTTTTTGTCATGCTGTTTTCCTTAGCAACCATTAACGCTTCAAAAATAGCTAAAATTCCTTTCTGGTTACCTCTTCTTATAGCTTCCAGAGATCTTTTCCTTCTATTCGGTTTTCTTTTTTTAAAAGCCCTACACAAAGAAATGGAAGTTCAGCCGCATTGGACCGGCAAATTGGCTACATTCATTAGTTTTAGTCTAGTGGGTTTTTCTCTGCTTGGAATTGCAAAACTAACCAATATTTCAGTCTATTTGTGTGCGCTTTTCCTTATGCTTTCTAGTATAGTATATTCTATCAGAGCCATAAAAATTCTACTTTCTCAACACCATCATTCTGTTTCTCCTACTGCAAAAAAAGATAATCTTTTATAGGGATGAAAGTCGTTGCCATTATCGGAAGGCCGAACGTTGGAAAGTCTCTTTTATTCAATAGGATCTGTTGCAAAGAACTATCGCTGGTTCATAATATCCCAGGGGTCACAAGGGATCGAATCATCTCTTTTATCCACAGGGATGGCCAAAAAGCAATGCTTATAGATACAGGAGGTTTGGACTTCAATCCAAAAACAAGTTTAGAAAAATCCCTTTTCGAGCAAATTGAGATTTCTTTAACAGAAGCTACCCATGTCCTTTTTGTCGTCGACGGCAGAACTGGACTCACCCCTTTAGATTTAGAAATAGGAAAATTTTTAAAGAAAAGGAATAAGCCAGTCTTTGTTGTCGTCAATAAAATAGACGATCCTAAACTGGAAAATAACACTTTGGACTTTGTTGCGCTTGGATTCGATCCCATTTTCCCAGTTTCAGCAGCACATAATAGAGGTATAGAAGAGCTTCTTCGTTTCATCTTCACGACCGATTCCATAGAGACTGAGCAAAAGGATTTAAAACTGCCCGCTTCTTCTCCTACCCGCATCGCCGTAATAGGACAACCTAACGCTGGAAAATCAACATTGATAAACGGGCTTATTGGAGAAAAAAGGCTTGTGGTGGACGAACATCCGGGAACAACTCATGACGCTGTTGATGTTGATTTTAGTATTGCTGGCGTTCCTTTCACACTGATCGATACGGCAGGGCTCAGAAAAAAAAACAAACTGCAACCAGGCTTAGAAAGCAAAATCGCTGGTCGGACTGTACATGCTATAAACCGCTCACATATCGTTTTGTTTGTCATTGATGCTGAAAAAGGAATTAGCCTACAAGATAAAAAAATTGGAGGATTAATACAAAAGGCCTTTCGGCCCTGTATCATTGTCCTCAATAAAATTGATTTGTTAGAGAATTCCTTCGATCGGCGAAACTGGGGAACAGAAAGTCGCCTACTCATACAAAGAGAGCTTCCATTTTTAAGTTATGCCCCTGTCGTGGCACTCAGCGCTGAAAAAAAATGGAATTATCAAAGCTTATTCACTGCAATTCTTCTAGTAGACCAGGAAAGAAAAAAATGCATTCCTACCCATGAAGTAGCCGAATTTTTCCAAAGGACCTTGCATCAATTCCCCCCACAGCCCATTCAAGGTAAAAGATTAAAAATTTACTACGCCACGCAACTTAAGGATAAAGACAGTTCAAAAGTGCCTCCTTGTCCAACGTTTGTTCTTTTTGTCAATAATCTCAAATTACTCAAAGCTGCCTACAAAAAATTTCTTGAAGGAAAACTTCGCCAAACTTTTGCCTTTACAGGTTGTCCCATTTTGTGGAAATGGAAAAAGGCCCAAGGGAAAAAACCGTTTCTGATCCAAAAATAGTTATTAGCTCTTTCCTGGAACATGACCCTTAAAATCGTGTTCAGGAAAATGGCCTAGTTTTCCACCCATCCCGCAAAGATCCAGTGAGCTACTTACTTCTAAAGTAGCATGGGCATATCCGACTTATAGCCAAGACCGTAACTTCAATGTAGGAAGCATTTTGAAAAATTTGCTCTAGCCTTCCATCGCCAATCCATTTATGGATGGGAATAAAGGATCTGGTCCATGCCATAAGTCAGCTAGGGAATCAACTTCGCTAAAGTAGAAAATCAGATTCGTTCCTTTTTAGATAGGCTTAAAAGGAGCTGGATTTCCCTAAAATCTCTTTGTAAAACATCTGACAGATTGAGCCTAGATGACTATATTTTGTCAGTTAGTCTTTTTTATTTATTGTGTTAGCAATGCCCTCATCCTCTTTAAAACCGATCGAATCATCCGATATCAGAGCTATTCTTTCCCGAATGAACCTAGAAGAAAAGATTGGACAGTTGGTTCAATTAACTCCCAAGGATGGAATACTATCTGAAGAGCTAAAAACTCTTATTCAAAAAGGAAAAGTAGGCTCCTTTTTAAACATAACAGACCCCTCTCAAATTGAAGCAGCTCAGCTGATCGCTTCGCATAAAAGCCGCTTACAAATTCCTTTACTATTTGCATTCGATGTCCTGCATGGTTTTAAAACCATCTTTCCTATCCCGATCGCTTTGGCATCTAGCATGGATGCAGAACTTATTGAGCAGGTAGCTCGTGCTGCCGCTAAAGAAGCAAGAGCTTTTGGGATCCATTTGACTTTTGCTCCCATGCTTGATGTTTGTCGAGATCCTAGGTGGGGAAGAGTGGCCGAAAGTCCAGGAGAAGACCCTTTTTTAGCCTCTCTCCTTTCTTCAGCATGGATCAAAGGGTTTCAAGGCAAGAACCTTTCTTCTTCCAGTCTCCTTGCTGCTTGTCCTAAGCATTTTGTCGGGTATGGAGCTGTCGAAGGGGGGAGAGATTATAATTCAGTAACTATTTCTTATAGATTGCTTCAAGAAATCTATCTTCCTCCATTTCTCCAAGCCTTTAAACAAGGAGCATTTGCAACGATGGCAGCCTTTGTAGCCATCAATGGCTTACCGCCAGCTGCCAATCCACAGTTGCTCAAAGATTTGCTAAGAAAGGACATTGGCTTGGAAGGTCCTGTTATCAGCGATTGGAATGCCGTCAGAGAACTGGTCCATCACGGGATCGCTGAAAATGAAAAGGCTGCAGTGGCAATAGCCATAAATTCTGGCATTGACATAGATATGGTCAGTGGTCTTTATTCCCAATATTTAGAAGAACTCCTACAAGAAGGGAAAGTCAAAGAAGAAACGATTGATGCTGCTGTCCAGAGGGTCCTAACTCTTAAAAATAAGCTTGGACTCTTTACCCAAGAGCCACACCCTCTAAAGATAGATCAAAACAGATGGCAGACCATTCTTAAAACCAACAAGCAAATAGCTTTGGAAGCAGCCAAAAAATCCGTGGTTTTATTAAAAAATGAAGATGGTCTGCTCCCCATTGCTCCTTCTATTCGCTCTATTGCTTTGATCGGTCCTTTCAGTGAAGAACGCAAAGAACATTTAGGCCCGTGGTCGGCCATCGGAGATAGCAATGAAGTGATAACTCTTGCTGAAGGCCTAAAAAGATATGCTCCTAGAGGAACAAAAATCAACGTGGTTGAAGGCTGCAATAAGTTTAGTCATGGCACGGAAGATTATCAGCAGGCCCTCAAAATCGCTCAACATTGTCAACTGATAGTGGCAGCAGTGGGAGAAAAAGCAAATATGTCAGGAGAAGCTGCATCGAGAGCTTTTTTAGACTTGCCAACACAACAGCAAAAGCTTATTGATGTCTTATCAGAAACCGGAATCCCAGTTGTCCTCATAGTCTTTAGCGGCAGGCCGCTGGATCTCTCAAGAATCATTTCCAAAACAAAAGCAATCCTGCAAGCTTGGTTTTTAGGAACAGAAACCGGAGATGCTTTAGGTCAGATTCTTTTTGGGCTCTACAACCCTTCTGGAAAGTTGCCGATTACCTTCCCAAGATCCGTCGGACAGATCCCTATTTATTATGCTCAACTTCCTACCGGTAGACCAGCCAACCGCTCCTTTCCCTCCTGCCGCTATATCGACCAAAGCAACACTCCCCTTTTCCCTTTTGGATATGGATTAAGCTATACTACTTTCCATTACAGCTTCCCTACTCTTAATCGTTCCAGAATCAATTATCATCAAACATTAGAGATCCTGACAGAAATAGAAAATACAGGCACGGTTCCTGGAGAAGAAATCCTACAGCTTTACATTCGTGATCCAGTAGCTAGCCTTTCTAGACCTTTAAAAGAACTAAAAGGAATAAAAAGAGTCTTTCTTAAGCCTGGAGAAAGACAAAAAATTAAATTTACTATTTCCTCCGTGGATTTAGCATTTATAGATTATGAAGGGAAAAGAAAGATTGAACCGGGCCAGTTTTTCCTCTGGGTTGGACCCAATTCAATGGAAGGGAAAAGAGCACAGTTTGATTTGGTTCCATAATAAGACTAAGCCTGCCGCAAAAAAAAAATATTTAGGAATAAACCAAAAGAAACTTTTGTCTCGTATTGCTTTTTCTTTTTAAAGGAAAGAAAGTCAAAAAACTGTGGCTATCACCAAGACAACAAAGAACTCAATGCTCTTTCTATATTGTGACTTAATAATTTGCATGCTACTGTCTGCAACAAAATATGTTTTTATACAACCAAATAGCACTTATCCAATGCCTTTTTCAAACGCTTCGCTGCAATGAGACGTTCTGCTTCTTTAGATACCCCATATGCAATCATCGGTACAAGCCCTTTGGCAGAGGAACTCCGAAGAATGATAGCAATCGCTGCTATGACTGATCAGCCAGTATTGATTTCTGGAGAAACAGGTAGTGGCAAAGAAATCGTTGCAAAAGCCATTCACTTTAGCAGTTCAAGAGCAATGCATCCTTTCGTTTCCATCCACTGTGCGTCCCTTCCCAAAGAATTAGCTGAGAATGAAATCTTCGGTGGCCATTTTGCTGGAGTGGAATCTCAGAGGGCAGTTAGGGGACTTAAAGGGAAAAAAATAGAGGCCATTGGGGGCACCCTTTTTCTTGATGGAGTAGAAGAACTGGAACCTTCTCTGCAATCAAAACTTCTTCGCCTTTTTGAAGAAGAGAAAATCACCACTGCTAGATCTTCTATTCGGATAATAGCTTCTAGCAAAGAGACGATTGAAAAAAATATTCAAAGTGGACAATTCCGTAAGGATCTTTTCTACCGGTTAAATGTCATTCGTATCCATACGCCTCCCCTTAGAGAAAGAAAAGAAGATATTCCTGATTTAGTCCAATTTTTTATCGCTAAATATGCAAAGGAAAATCCCAAACGAATATCAAAAAAAGCGCTTTCTTTACTCTATAGATATCATTGGCCAGGAAATGTAAGGGAATTAGAAAATATGATTATTCGACTTTGTCTAACTCAGCCAAAAAAGACAATAGAGCCTATGGATATCGATCTGCCCCTTAATCATCCCCTAGAAATAAAAGAAATCCAAAATCTTTTCAACTTACCTCTGCCGAAAGCCTTAGAAGAATTGGAACAAATGTTTATACATAAAGCTCTTGCCGAATGTCCCACTCGCTCGGCTGCCGCTAAAAAACTTGGAATTGTCAGGCCCCTTCTTTACGCTAAGTTACGTAAGTACGATATCCATTAATATTTCTTTTCTTACTTTACCATCCATCGCCGTAATGCCCCTGCCTTCAGGCATGGGGATATAGGCGATAAATTATAGCTATGTGTAGTATAATTATGTATGAACAGAAAAGAACAATTGAAATCCAATAAAAATATTGTATGTTCCTGCAATTACCATATTGTATGGTGTCCGAAGTACAGGCGTCCTGTTCTTGTTGGCGATATTGCTCAGAGGCTTAAAAGTCTCCTCATCAGTATATAGAGAATCAGAAAAACGTATGAC
>Ga0080006_1181375_pt1 | contig 32612 bp, 26 predicted proteins | sample RS3BMetagenome_FD_69209 | JGI IMG/M metagenome (GOLD analysis project Ga0080006, IMG submission 69209) | Ferric oxide microbial mat and aquatic microbial communities from Rainbow Spring, Yellowstone National Park, USA - RS3B (SPADES... ...
TCGATCTCGACCGGCGGCTGCGCGAGGACGGGTCCGAGCTGCGGATATTTCCGTCCACCAAGCGGACGGCGACGATCGGCGGCTTCATCAGCGGCGGCTCGGGCGGCATCGGCTCGGTCACCTGGGGCGGGCTGCGCGAGCCGGGCAACGTGATCGCCGCCCGCGTGCTGACCGCGGAGGCCGAGCCGCGCGTGCTGGAGCTCACCGGCGCGGCCACCGACATGATCAACCACACCTACGGCACCACCGGCATCGTGACCGAGCTGACGCTGCCGCTCGCCCCGGCGACCGCCTGGCGCGACGTGGCGGTGGCGTTCCCCAGCCTGATGGACGCGGCGCGCTTCTGCTACGAGGTCGCCCGCAACCCGGGCATCGACAAGAAGCTGGTCACCACGATCGAGGCAGGCATCGTTGCCTCCTTCCGCGGCCTGCGCGAGCTCACCCCGGACGGCGCCTCGCTGGCGCTGCTGATGCTGGCGCCGAGCGGGCTGGTGGCGATGGAGGAGGCGGCCGGGCGGCATGGCGGGCAGATCGTGCTGGAGCGCTCGGCGCTGGAGGCGGAGGCCTCGGCCGACACCACGCCGCTCTACGAATATACCTGGAACCACACCACGCTGCAGATGCTCAAGCTCGATCGCACGGTGACCTACCTGCAGTGCCTGTTCCCGCCGTCCGACCCGCTCGCCGCGGTGGCGGCGATGAGCGAGACGCTGGGCCCCGAGTCGCTCACCCACCTGGAGTTCATGCGCATCGGCGGCGGGGCGCTCACCTGCAGCGGCCTGCCGGTGATCCGCTTCTCGACGGAGGAGCGGCTGGACGCGATCATCAGGGCCTACGAGGATGGCGGCGTGACCATCGCCAACCCGCATGTCTTCACCATCGAGGATGGTGGCGGCCACAAGCGCCTGCCCGGCAACCAGCTCGGCTTCAAGCACGAGGTGGACCCGCTCGGGCTGCTCAACCCCGGCAAGATGCGCGACTATCGCCGGCCGGGCTGAGCCGCATCCAACAAGACGGACAAGGCTGGACACACCAATGACACTCCATCGGCTGGCGGCGACGCCGAACACCGTCAGGTTCGGCCTGTTCGACGCGGCCTTCGACCCCGTGCTCACCGTCGCCAGCGGCGACACGGTCGAACTCGAGACCCTGTCCGGCGCGCCCGAGGTCATGCCCGCAGCGGGCTCCGGGCTCGCCATCCCCGACAAGCTGCGGGCGATCCACGAGGCGAGGCTCGAGCGGCTGGGTCCGCACCTGCTGACCGGCCCGGTGGCCGTCACCGGAGCCGAGCCGGGCGACATGCTCGAGGTCAGGATCGAGCGGGTCGAGCCGGGGCTCGACTGGGGCTATTGCGGCATCCGCCCGCTGGCCGGCACGCTGCCGGAGGATTTCCACGAGCGGTTCATGGCCCATATCCGCGTCGACCGCGAGCGGCGCAGCTGTGTGCTGCCCTGGGGCCCGGAACTGGCGCTGGCACCGTTCTTCGGCACGATGGGCGTCGCACCGCCGCCGGCCTGGGGGCGCATCTCGTCGCGCGAGCCGCGCGCGCATGGCGGCAATCTCGACAACAAGGAACTGGTCGCCGGCAGCACGCTCTTCCTGCCGGTCTGGGTCGAGGGGGCCCGCTTCTCGGCCGGCGACGGGCACGGGGTGCAAGGCGACGGCGAGGTCTGCACCAATGCGCTCGAGATGTGCCTCGACGGCACCTTCACCCTGGTGCTGCACAAGGGCGGCGGCCCGCGGGATCCGCGCCTGAGTGTGCCGCGCGCCGAGACGCCGACCCACTTCATCAGCATGGGCCTCCATGAGGATCTCGACCAGGCGATGAAGCAGGCGCTGCGCGAGATGATCGGGCTGATCACAGAGCGCAGCAACCTCACCCGCGAGCAGGCCTATGTGAGCTGCTCGCTGGCCGCAGATTTCCGCGTCACCCAGTCGGTGAACGGCGAGAAGGGGGTGCACGGCATGCTGCGCAAGGGCGTGCTGTTCGGCTGAGCCGCGCGGCCGGCCGCGGGTTCAGGGCTGGCGCAGCCGCCGGGCGCTGGCGGCAACCGCGAGCAGGCCCGCGGCCAGCAGGGCGAAGGCGGTGCTCAGGCTGGTGAGGCTCGCCACGGCGCCGATCGCCGCCGGGCCGAGCAGGATGCCGACATAGCCCACCGTGGTGATCGCCGGCACGGCGAGGTTCTCCGGCATCACCCGCTGCCGGCCGGCGCTGCTGAACAGCACGGGGACGATGTTCGAGCAGCCGGCACCGACCAGCGCGTAGCCGGCGAGCGCGCTCCACCAGAACGGCACGAGGATGGTGAGCAGGAACCCGATCGCTGCGAGCACGCCGCCGGCGGCGACCACCCGGACCGGGCCCGCGCTGCGCACCACCCGGTCGCCCGACAGCCGGCCGGCGGTCATCGTCGCGGCGAAGGCCGCGTAGCCGAGCCCGCCATAGGCTGGATCGAGGTGGCGTACGCCCGTCAGGAAGACGGCACTCCAATCCAGGATCGCGCCTTCTACCAGGAACAGCACGAAGGCCAGCGCCGCGATCACCACGACGATGCCGCGCGGGATGGCAAACGGCGGCCCGTCCGACCGGCCGCCGACCGGCAGCAGGCGCGGGAAGGACGCGGCGAGCAGCAGCACGATCACGCCGGCAACGACCAGTGCCGCGGCCGGCGGGGAGGCGCCGGCGCCGAGCATGGCCGCGAAGCCGGCCGAGCCGGCGATGCCGCCCAGGCTGAACAGGCCATGGAAGCCCGACATCATCGCCCGGCCCGAGGCGCGCTCGACCAGCACGGCCTGGATGTTCATCACCACATCCACCGAGCCGAGGCTGGCACCGAACAGCAGCAGGGCTGCGACCAGCGAGGCGAAGCTGTCCAGCGTAGCGAGCAGCGGCACGGCGCCGGCGAGCAGCAGGGTGCAGACGGTGATCACCAGCCGGCAGCCGAGGCGCGCGGCCAGGGCTGCGGCGAGCGGCATGGCGATGATCGAGCCGAGTCCGAGGCAGAGCAGCAGCAGGCCGAGCGAGGCGGTGTCGAGGCCGGCGCGCCCGCGCGCGAAGGGGACGAGCGGGCCCCAGGCGGCGGTGGCGAAGCCGGCGGCGAAGAAGATCAGCCGTGTCGCGCGCTGCTCGCCCGAGCCCGGCCGGTGGAGATCAGTCCTCGGCAGGGAAGAAGATCTCCGATCCGTCATCGTAGCAATCGACGCGGTGCCGGGCGGCTGCGTCCAGCAGGTAGACCAGGACGCGGCGGTAATGGTCGGGACGCACCCTGAGGGCCACGAAATCCCCGCCCGGCCCCTTGACCGACGCCTCGGGCGGCGCCTCCCAGACGGGCTCGCACCCGTCCGGGCCCTCGTGGCACGCGGCCGGGAATTTCTCGCTCAGCTCGCGGATGAAGCCGGCCAGCGCGTTGGACGGCGCGGTGTGCGCGGCTGCCCGCAACTGCCTGCACTTTCGGTCGAAATCGGGATCGGCCGGCATGAGGTCGAGGCGTGAGGACCAGCAGAACAGCTCCAGCATCTCGTTTCGTCCCGAACCCTTGGTTGGCGGAACGATAGGGCGGCGCAGCCAGGAAGGTCAACTTTTTGTGATTAGCTGGCTACGTAAACTGCCGCTCGACGCACCAGATGGCGAAAGCCTGAATGAGTGCCGAATCGCGCAGGCTGTCGAACCGCCCGGAGGCTCCCCCATGGCCCGCTTCCATGTTGGTGCGCAGCAGGACCGGTGCTGCGGAGAGGGTGGCACGACGCAGCCGTGCGATCCACTTCGCCGGCTCCCAATAGGTCACGCGCGGGTCGGACAGGCCGGCGAGGGCGAGGATCGCGGGGTATGGGCGGGCGGCGATGTTGTCGTAGGGCGAGTAGCTGGCGATCAGCCGGTAGGCGTCCGGATCGGTGAGCGGGTTGCCCCATTCCGGCCATTCCGGCGGGGTGAGCGGCAGGGTGTCGTCGGACATGGTGTTGAGCATGTCGACGAACGGGACGTTGGCGACGATGCCGGCGAACAGCCCGGGCGCCATGTTGGCGACTGCGCCCATCAGCAGGCCGCCGGCCGAGGCGCCCTGGGCGACGATGCGTTTCGGTCGCGTGTAGCCGTTCGCGATCAGCGCCTCGGCGCAGGCGATGAAGTCGGTGAAGCTGTTCGGCTTGGCCGGGCCGCGACCGTCGAGGAACCAGCCCCAGCCCTTCTCCGAGCCGCCGCGAACATGCGCGATCGCATGGATCCAGCCGCGATCGACCAGGCTCAGCGTGCGGGTCGAGAAGCCGGCCTCGATCGCGTGGCCATATGAACCGTAGCCGTAGAGCATCACCGGCGCCGTGCCGTCGCGCCGGGTTTGGCGGCGCATGAGCAGCGTGACCGGCACGGGCGTGCCGTCGGGAGCCATCGCCTGCAGCCGCTCGGCGCGGTACTGCGACGGGTCGTGGCCGGACGGGATCTCCTGGCCCTTGAGCAGCCGCCGGGCGCGGCTCGTCATGTCGTACTCGAACCATTGCCGCGGCGTGGTCGGCGACTGGTAGCTGTAGCGCAGCAGCGCCGTGTCGTATTCGTAGCCGCCGTCGATGCCGAGCTGGTAGGCCGGCTCGTCCACCGCGATCTCGTGGCTGGTGCCGTCGCGCCCGGTGACCACGATGAGGTTGTTGGCCTCCGCGCGCTCGAGCCAGACCAGGTGGCCGGCGAAGCCTGCCAGGTGGACGATGTAGCGGCCGGGCCGGTGGGCCAGCCAGTCCTGCCAGTGCGCGCGCCCGGTCGCGTCGGGGGGCGCCCACATCAGCTTGAAATCCACCGCGCCGTCGGCGTTGGTGTGGATGATGAAGCGCTCGCCGCCCGGAGCACCCGGCCAGTGCGACACGTCGTAGCGCACCCCCTTCTCGCGGGCGGCGAACAGGCGCGGCGCGCTTTCGGGGGCGTCCGCCGGGATCAGCCGGGTTTCGGTGGTTTCCTGGTCGCCGGCGATGATGACGACCCAGGCGCGCGAGGCGGAGGTCGAGACGCCGATGAAGAAGCCCGCATCGGGCTCCTCGTAGACCAGCACATCCTTGCCGCCGCGCGCCGGGCGGCGGTAGATCCGCGCCGGCCGGCCGTTATCGTCGCGCCAGGTCCAGAACAGGAAGGCGCTGTCGGGCGAGAAGACGAAGTTGCCGGTGCAGTTCTCGACCGGCGCTGCCGCCAACGCGTCTGCCGCCTCGCCGCCCGCGAGGTCACGCACCTTGATGCGGTAGATCTCCGAGCCCTGGATGTCCTCGGCCCAGGCGAACAGGGCATGGTCCGGGCTGTGCGCGGTGGCGGCCAGCGCGAAGTACGGGTGCAGCTTCGCCTGCTGTTCGGCATCGAGCAGGACCTGTTCGCCGCTGCCCTCGGCAGCACCGCGCGGGCGGCGGGCATAGAGCGGCTGCTGCGCGTCGGGTGCGAATCGGGCGTAGTACTCCCAGGGCCCGTCCGGCAGCGGCGGGTAGCTTTCGTCCGGCCTCAGCCGGTTCTTCATCTCGGCGAAGATGGTCGCCTGCAGCGCCTCGGTCGGCTGCAGGATCGCCGCGCTGTAGCTGTTCTCGGCGCGCAGATGCTCGGCGATGTCGGCGCGCAGGACGGACGGGTCGCGCAGCACGCGCTGCCAGTTCTCGTCCTTCATCCAGGCATAGTCGTCGCTGCGTTCGAACCCGATCTGCGTGATCAGCTGTGGCTCGCGCCTGGCCTGCGGCGGGACGGGGGCCGCCGTGTCGGCGCTCACCGCGCCACCTGAGCGCGGGCGGCGACAAGCGGCTGGACGCCGCGATCCGGCCGGAACAGCTCGGCTATGGGAGACCCGGGTCGGGCGATCAGGCCAGGGTGTCGAGCCGCGAGCCGCTGCTGCTGGCGGCGCCGGCCTGGCTGCCGCTCAGCGCGTGGTGGTGGTGGTGGGCCTTGGCGGCCTGCCCGTCGGTCTGCAACGCGGCGCTGGACTGCCCGGTCTGTGCCTGGGCCTGCTTCTGCAGGTGCTGCACCAGGGTGGAGGCGGCCGATGCGGTGTTCTGGGAGACGGAAAGGCTCATGGCGCGTGTGTCCGGCTGTGGCGATCCGCGGCCACACTAGGAGGGCCCGGGTAAACGAAAGCTTAACTCTGTCCGGCAAACCCGCTCTCCCCAAGCTCTGCTCAACCAGAATGCAGGGTTCTGGTCGCTTCGTCGCGACCGAACAAGGCGAGCAGCAGCGAGAACGGGCTGGCGGCCTCGGCGGCCAGTCCGGGATCCTGCGCCACCATCGCCTCGGCGCGCGCCGCCGCGTCGCGCAGCAGGGCATCGAACTGCGGTCCGGGCGTGAAGCGGAAGCCGGGCAGGCCGGACTGGCGGTGGCCCATCAGGTCGCCGCCGCCACGCAGCCGGTGGTCCTCGTCGGCGATGCGGAACCCGTCCTCCGTGTCGCGCAGCAGCATCAGCCTCTCGCGCGCCGTGCCCGCCAGCCCGTCCTGGTGCAGCAGCAGGCAGTAGCTCGCCTCCGAGCCGCGCCCGACCCGGCCGCGCAACTGGTGCAATTGGGCGAGCCCGAAGCGCTCGGCGTGCTCGACGACCATGATGGTGGCCGTCGGCACGTCGACCCCCACCTCGATCACCGTGGTGGCGACGAGGATGCGCGTGTGGCCGCGGGCGAAGTCGCGCAGGGCCGCCTCGCGGGTGGCCACGTCCTGGCGTCCGTGCGCCAGGCCGCAGCGCTCCGGCCCGAAGCGCGCGGCGAGGTCGGCATGACGCGCCTCGGCGGCGGCGACGTCGAGCACCTCGCTTTCGCTGACCAGCGGGCAGACCCAGAACACCTGCGCGCCGCCGGCCAGCGCGCGGGCGAGCCCCGTGCAGACATTCTCGAGCTGGCTCATGCCGTGCAGGGTGGTTCGGATCGGCAGCCGTCCGGCCGGCTTGCCGTCCAGGCGGCTCACCTCGATCTCGCCCCACTGGGTGAGCAGCAGGGTGCGCGGGATGGGGGTCGCGGTCATCACCAGGATGTCGGTCCGCTCGCCCTTGTCGCCCAGCATGAGCCGCTGCTCGACGCCGAACCGGTGCTGCTCGTCGATCACCGCCAGGGCCAGGTCGCGGAACGCCACATGGCTCTGGAACAGCGCATGGGTGCCGACCGCGAGCCTGACCTCGCCGGAGGCGATCAGCGCCTGGCTGCGCCGGCGCGCCACCCCCTTGATCGAGCCGGCGAGCAGGGCTGCCGGCAGCGGCGACAGGCGGGTGAGGGTGGCGTGGTGCTGGCGGGCGAGGATCTCGGTGGGCGCCATCAGCGCCGCCTGCGCGCCGCTGGCCGCCACGCGCAGCATGGCCATGATCGCGACCAGCGTCTTGCCCGCGCCCACGTCGCCCTGCAGCAGGCGCAGCATGCGGGTGGGGGCGGCGAGATCGGCGTCGATCTCGGCCAGTGCGCGCGCCTGCGCCTCGGTCAGCCTGTGGCCGAAGCGCGCCAGGGCCTGCGCGCGCAGCCGGTCGTCGGGCGGGATGGCCCGACCCGGCCGGGTGCGGTTGCGCCGGCGGGCCAGCACGCGGGCGATCTGGCTGGCCAGCAGCTCGTCATAGGCGAGCCGCGCCCGCGCCGCCTCCACCGCCCCGGCCAGCAGCGCGTCGTCGGCCAGCGCCGGGTGGGTCCGCACCGCGTCGGCCGGGAAGTGCAGCAGGGTGAGGGCGCCGCGGAGGTCCGGCCAGCCTTCGCGCGCCAGCAGGCTCGCCGGCAGCCATTCCGGCAGTTCGGGCAGGCGGTCGAAGGCCTGGCGCATGGTGCCCGCCACCACGCGCGGTACCAGCCCGGCGGTCAGCGGCCAGACCGCCTCGATCAGCGGCAGTTGCGCCTCGCGCTCGGCCGGCAGCAGGTGGTCGGGATGGGCCATGCTGAGCCGGCCGCCATAACGCTCGAGCCGGCCCGACACGACGATCGCGGCCCCGGGCGCCAGGCCGCGCACCTGGTGGGGGCTGAAGAACACCAGCTCCGCCTGGCCGGTCGCGTCGCGCACGATGACCCGCCAGGGCTGGCGCGGCCGCTGCGGCTTCTGGATCGCCTGCACGGTCACCGCCAGCGTGGCCACCCGGCCCGACTCGGCCTCGCCCAGCGAAGGACGGTAGCGGCGGTCGATCATCCCTTCGGGCAGGTGGAACAGCAGGTCGAGCAGGAGCGGGCCGCCGCAGGCGCGGGCGAGCAGCCCGGCCAGCGGCGCACGCAGCCCAGGCAGGCCGGCGATCGGCGCCAGCACCGGCGCCAGCCTGATCCTCGCCGGCGGCGAGCGGGGATCGGTGGGCGGTGTCACGACGGCGTGCGGTCTCCGGCTTCGGTCGGCCCTGCGCCTTTGCCATGGGCTGACAGACGCGGGGGGTGCGGCTATATGACAGCGCCTGCCATGAAATCACACGCCTCGTCTGCATCCGCCGCCGCGGGTGCTCCCCATGCGGACCCTCCACCCGACCCGGCCAACGAGCCGCGGCGGCGTCGTCTGCTGTTCCGCGCCACGCATCGCGGCACGCACGAGACCGACCTGCTGATCGGCGGCTTCGTCGCCTCCGGTCTGGCCGGGTTCAGCGCGGAGGAGCTCGATTCGCTCGAGGAGGTCATGGAGCTGCCCGACATCGACCTCGCAGACTGGCTGACCGGCCGCCGGCCGGTGCCCGCGCAGTGCGACAGCCCGATGCTGCGCCGCATGGTCGAGGCGGCGCGCAGTCGTGCCGCCGAGGCGCGGCTTGCCGGGAGGGGCGGGGCTTGAGCGGTCCGACCCCGGTCTGGGGGGTTCCGGAAGGTTTCGACGCGCTGCTGCTCAGCCGCCGGCTCGCCGAGCACGAGGGGCCGCTGCTGCACGTCGCGCGCGACGATGCCGGCATGGCGCGGATCGCCGATCTGCTCGGCTTCTTCTCCCCGGGCAGCGAGGTGCTGCGCTTTCCCGCCTGGGACTGCCTGCCCTACGACCGCGCCTCGCCCAACGCGTCGCTGGTGTCCGAGCGGGTGGCGACCCTGGCGCGGCTGACCGAGCCGGCCGCCGGGCGGAGGATCGTGGTCACAACGGTCAACGCCCTGGTGCAGCGCATCCCGCCGCGCCAGACATTCACCGGCGCCTCGCTCAGCCTCAAGCCAGGCGAGAGCCTTGACCAGACCTTCCTGGTCGAGCTGCTGGTCGGCAACGGCTACAACCGCACCGACACGGTGATGGAGCCGGGCGAGTTCGCCACCCGCGGCGGCATCTTCGACGTCTTCCCCGCCGGTGCGGCCGAGCCGGTGCGCCTCGACCTGTTCGGCGACGAGGTCGAGAACATCCGCCATTTCGATCCGGCGACCCAGCGCTCGACCGGACCGTGCGCGGCCCTCGTGCTGCGCCCGGTGGCCGAGTTCTCGCTCGACGAGGCCTCCGTCGCGCGCTTCCGCACCGGCTGGCGCGAGCAGTTCGGGCCCGCTGCCGCCGACGACCCGATCTATCTCGGCGTCTCCGACGGCAGGCGCCAGCCCGGCATCGAGCACTGGCTGCCGCTGTTCCACGAGCGGCTCGAGACCCTGATCGACTACCTGCCCGATGTGTCGGTCAGCCTCGACCACCAGTGGGGCGAGGTGCTGGCCGCGCGCCTGGAGATGATCGCCGACCATGCCGAGGCGCGGCGCCTGCCGCCGCGCGAAGGCGAGGTGCCGTACCGCCCGCTGCCGCCCGAGCTGCTGTATCTCGACCAGGCCGCCTGGGACGCGATGCTCGCCCGCCTGCCGATCCTGGCCTTCAGCCCGTTCGCCCAGCCCGACGGCGCGCCCGGGCTCGATGCCGGCGGCCGCCCCGGCGTGCTGTTCGCCCGCGCCCAGACCGCCGGCGCCGGCGGCAACGTGTTCGACGCGCTGCGCGAGCAGATCGGCGCCTGGAACCGGACCAGGCGGCGCCACGTGCTGGTCACCGCCTGGACGCGCGGCTCGCGCGAGCGGCTCGCCGCCCTGCTGCGCGACCACCGGCTCGATGTCGAGATCGTCGAGCGCTGGTCCGACGCGCGCGGCCTCCGCCACGGCGCGGTCGGGCTGGTCACGCTGGGGCTCGAGCGCGGCTTCACCGCCGGCGACACGCAGGCCACCGGCTTCGCCTTCGTCTCCGAGCAGGATCTGCTCGGCGAGCGCATCGCCCGGCCGCCGCGCCGGCGCAAGCGGGCCGACCAGTTCATCGCCGAGGCCACCGAGATCGCCGAGGGCGACCTGGTCGTGCACCAGGATTACGGCATCGGCCGCTATGACGGGCTCGAGACGATCGGCGTCGGCACCGCGCCGCACGATTGCCTGCGGCTGATCTATGACGGCGACGAGAAGCTGTTCCTGCCGGTCGAGAACATTGAGCTGCTCAGCCGCTTCGGCTCCGACCAGGCCGGGGTGGCGCTGGACAAGCTGGGCGGCACGTCGTGGCAGAACCGCAAGTCGAAGATGAAGCAGCGCATCCGCGACATGGCGGGCGAGCTGATCCGGGTGGCGGCGGCGCGGCAGATGCGTGAGGCGCCGTCGCTGGCCCCGGCGGAGGGCATGTGGGAGGAGTTCTGCGCCCGCTTCCCGTTCGTCGAGACCGAGGACCAGACGCGCGCGATCAGCGACGTGCTGGAGGACATGTCCTCCGGCCGGCCGATGGACCGGCTGATCTGCGGCGACGTGGGTTTCGGCAAGACCGAGGTGGCGTTGCGCGCCGCCTTCGTGGCGGCGATGAGCGGCACGCAGGTCGCGGTCGTGGTGCCCACCACCCTGCTCGCCCGCCAGCACCACCGCACCTTCTCCGCCCGCTTCGCGGGACTTCCGGTGCGCGTCGAGCAGCTCTCGCGCATGGTGAGTGCGAAGGACGCGGCTGCGGTCAAGAAGGGGATCACCGACGGCCGCGTGAACATCATCGTGGGCACCCACGCGCTGCTCGCCAAGGGGATCGAGTTCTCCGACCTTGGGCTGCTGATCATCGACGAGGAGCAGCATTTCGGCGTCGCCCACAAGGAGAAGCTCAAGGCGCTGCGCGAGGACGTGCATGTCCTGACGCTCAGTGCCACACCCATCCCGCGCACCTTGCAGCTGGCCCTCACCGGCGTGCGCGAGATGAGCCTGATCGCCACCCCGCCCACCGACCGGCTGGCCGTGCGCACCTTCATCATGCCGTTCGATCCGGTGGTGATCCGCGAGGCGCTGCAGCGCGAGCGGTTCCGCGGCGGGCAGGTGTTCTGCGTGGTGCCGCGCATCGAGGACCTGCCGCGCATGGCGACCCGCCTGCAGGAGATCGTGCCCGAGGCGCGCCTGATCGAGGCGCACGGGCGGCTGGCGCCGACCGAGCTCGAGCGGGTGATGACCGAGTTCGGCGACGGCAAGTACGACATCCTGCTGTCGACCAACATCGTCGAGAGCGGGCTCGACATGCCGGCGGTCAACACGCTGCTCATCCACCGCGCCGACATGTTCGGCCTCGGCCAGCTCTACCAGCTCCGCGGCCGCGTCGGGCGCGGCAAGCAGCGCGGCTATGCCTATCTCACCTGGCCGCAGAACCACCGCCTGTCGGCCGCCGCCGAGAAGCGGCTCGAGGTCATGCAGACCCTCGACACGCTGGGGGCGGGCTTCACGCTCGCCTCGCACGATCTCGACATGCGCGGCGCGGGCAACCTGCTCGGCGACGAGCAGTCGGGCCACATCCGCGAAGTGGGCATCGAGCTCTACCAGCAGATGCTTGAGGACGCGGTCGCCGACCTGCGCGCCCAGAAGGGCCGCAAGCGCGCCGCGGACCGCGACTGGACGCCCAACATCGTGCTCGGCCTGCCGGTGCTGATCCCAGACAGCTACGTCCCCGAACTGCCGGTGCGCCTCGGCCTGTACCGCCGGATCGGCGCGCTCACCTCCGACGCCGAGAGCGAGGCGATGGCGGCCGAGCTGGTCGACCGGTTCGGGCCGCTGCCCGACGAGGTGGAGAACCTGCTGCAGGTGGTCACGCTGAAGCGCCTGTGCCGCAGCGCCGGCGTCGAGAAGCTCGAGGCCGGTCCGAAGGGCATGGTGGTGCAGTTCCGCGGCAACGCCTTCGCCAACCCCGCCGGGCTGATCCAGTGGATCGGCACCGCCCGGCAGGAAGGCGTGCGGCTGCGCCCGGACCACAAGCTCGCCATCCTGCGCGAGATGACCACCGCCCAGCGCATCCGCGAGGCGCGCGAGGTGGTGGCCGGTCTCGACCGGCTGGTGCGCGAGGCGGCCTAGGGCGCCGTCCGGTCAGGCAGAAACCGTCGACCGGACGGAGAATGCCGTGCGTCGCGGTGGTCTGCGGGACGTGCCCGTCCTGGGCGCCGAACCGGCGCGCGAAAACGTCAGGCGGGGGCGGCAACGCGGTCACGGCTGGTTGCGTTTTGCCAACGTCAGCGAAAGGCGCACCCATGGCCAACGGCCCGATCGGCATCATCTCCGCCGCCGTTTATCCAAGCCCACGTCCGGACCTGCCCCACCTGGCGGTGATGTTCGAGCCCAGCGGCGCCGTGCTCGCCGCCGTGCCGATGCCCAGCGAGGAGGAGGCTGCCCGCCATTGCGAGGAGGCGATGCGGCGTGCTGCCGAGACCTTCCACCAGCCGCTGCACGAACTCTGAGGGGTTCGCCGTCGCGGGGCCGCCGCGTCAGTTGCCCCCCGCGCCAAACGACATCGAGCCGCCGCCGGACAGCGGATTGCCGCCCGCCGGCACGCTGCCAGCCCCGACGCTGCCCGGCTCGACGCTTCCTGGGCCGTTGCCACCCGGCAGCGTGCCGTCGTCGAGCGGGCCGGGCTCCGCGCCCGGTCCCACGCCCATCCGGCGGCGCGGACCGACGCCCTCGGGGCTGCCGGCCGACGCGGCGGGCGCGTCACCCGCCTGCGGCGAGAGGTAGAACGGGTTCGACCGGTCCGGCGGCGGCTGCGAGGAACAGGCCGACAGCAGGACGGCCGGGCCTGCCAGCACGCAAGGCAGCCACAGCCGGCCCGCGCGGGCGCGCACTGCCTTGGGAAGGATCGCCCGCCGGGCCTGGAGATCGCAATGCACCGTCTGTTCCACCCCCGCCAGCCTGCGGCGCCACGATAGGCCACGGCGCGCCACGGGGCCATCGCCACAACGGCTTGTCTCGGGCGCCTTGTCCGGTGTCTTGATCCGGGCGCCTTGTCTTGAACGCCGCACCGGGGCTTGCTTTGCCCGCCTGTCGTGAGGACCAAACATGCGTCGATCTCTCGCTGCCGCCGCCGGCCTGACGTTGTGCGCCATCGCCATCGCCATCGCCATCGCCATCGCGCCCGCCCCTGCGTCGGCTACCGCCCCTGCGCCGCGCACGCTGTCCGGGATCAGCGTGCCGTCGCAGGTGACGGTCGACGGCGCATCGCTCACCCTGAACGGGGTCGGCCTGCGGACCATGACCATCCTGGGCATCCATGGCTATGTCGCCGCCCTCTACGTCCGCGAGCCGAGCCACGAGGCCGCCCTGCTGCTCGCCGAACCCGGCCCCAAGCTGCTGGAGATCCATTTCGTCCATGCCGCCTCGCGCGCCCGCGTGGAGGCCGAACTGCGGCGGGCGCGGGCGATGAACTGCCACGACGGCTGCTCGCCCGGCGAGGGCGTGTCGTTCAACCAGCTTCTCGCCACCGTCCGCGCCGTGCGGCCCGGCGACACCACCGGCTACCTGCTGTCCTCGGACGGCGTCGAGGTGCTGTTCGACGGCAAGCCGGTCACCCACATCGCCGATCCCGATTTCGCCCACCGGCTGCTCGCCGGCATGATCGGCGACCATCCGCCGCAGGACTCCGTGCGCAACGGGCTGCTCGGTGAGTGAGGCAGCCGCGGCAGGCCCTGGCGCCGCCTAGTCCCTGAAGCGGACGGCCTCGACGAACATATTGAAGGCGACCGAATTCTGCCGGCGGCTGGGATAGTACAGGTAGTAGCCGTCGAACGGTTCGCACCACTCCTCCAGCACCCGCGCCAGGCGCCCGTCCGCGATCAGCTCCGCGACATGCTCTTCGCCGACGAAGCCTATCCCGTGACCGGCGGTGGCCGCCCTGACGATGAGGTCGACGCGGTTGAACACCAGCTGGCCTTCAACCCTGACCTCCAACGCGTGGCCGTCCTTCTCGAACTCCCAGCCATAAAGAATTCCCGCGCTCGCCAGGCGCAGATTGATGCAGGCATGAAGCGACAAGTCATGCGGCGTCACCGGCACGCCACGCCGGGCGAAATAGGACGGCGCGCCGACCGCGGCCATGCGCAGCCTGGGACTGATCCTGACTGCGATCATGTCCTTCTCCAACCGCTCGCCCAGCCGCACGCCGGCGTCGAAGCGCTCGGCAACCAGATCGCTCAGTCCGGACTCGACATTGAGCTCGACATGAATGTCGGGGTTGCCCGCGGTCAGGCGATCCACCGCCGGCCACAGGATGGTGCGCGCCGCATGCTCCGGCGTGGTGATCCGGATAGTGCCGGCCGGCCGGTCGCGGAACTGCGCCAGGGACACGAGCCGGTCCTGGATGTCCGCCAGTGCGGGGCGCAGCGTCTTGAGCACTTCCTCGCCCGCCTCGGTCGGGGCCAGGCTTCGCGTCGTCCGGCTCAGGAGGCGCAGCCCCAGGCGTGACTCGAGCCGTCGAATGGCGTGGCTCAGTCCGGACTGCGAAAGTCCGAGCCGTGCGGCGGCCCGCGTGAAGCTGCGGTCCTCGACCACGGCGAGGAACATGGCCAGGCTGTCGAGCTCCTCACGCTGTGGTCTTGCCGATCGTTTCATGACGCGGAGTCATAGAGCCATATCGCCTGGGCTGGCTAATGCCGGCGCGGCCGTCGGCTCATAGTGCGATGATCGGTCGCGACATGAGTTCCGCGTGCGCCGCGACTGCCCATGCGAGGCGGACACAACATGCACAAGCGCCAACTTGGTCGAAGCGGCCTCGAAGTCTCGGCACTCGGGCTCGGCTGCATGGGCCTTAGCTTCGGTTACGGGCCCGCAACCGATCGCCAGGAGGCGGTGAAGCTGATCCGTGCCGCCTATGAGCGGGGCGTGACATTCTTCGACACCGCGGAGGCCTATGGCCCGGGCCTCAACGAGGAGGTCGTGGGAGAGGCGCTCGAACCGGTGCGCGACCACGTCACCGTCGCGACAAAGTTTGGCTTCCGCAACGGCAGGCCATCTGACGGCGTCGACAGCCGGCCCGAGCGCATCCGGCAGGTCGCCGACGAGTCGCTCAGGCGCTTGCGGACCGACCGAATCGACCTCTTCTAGCAGCATCGTGTCGACCCCGAAGTGCCGGTCGAGGAGGTCGCAGGTGCGGTCAGGCAGCTGATCGAAGCCGGCAAGGTCAGGCATTTTGGCATGTCGGAGGCGGGCGTGCGATCGATCCGCGAGGCGCATGCCGTGCAGCCAGTCGCCGCCCTGCAGAGCGAATACTCCCTGTTCTGGCGCGAGCCGGAGAGGGAGATCATTCCCCTGCTCGAGGAGCTGGGCATCGGCTTCGTGCCGTTCAGCCCGCTCGGCAAGGGCTTCCTGACCGGCGGGATAGACCAGAACACCAGGTTTGCCGAAGGCGACTTCCGGGCCAGCGTGCCTCGCCTGGCCGCGGAGAACCGTAGGGCCAATCAGGCCCTGGTGGATCTGCTCGGGCGGGTCGCCGGGGAACGCGGCTCCACACCGGCCCAGGTCGCCCTGGCGTGGCTGCTGGCGCAGAAGCCCTGGATCGTTCCAATCCCCGGCACCACCAGGCTGCATCGCCTTGAGGAGAACCTCGCCGCCGCCGACCTCGGCCTGACACCTGCCGAGCTGGACGGGATCGACGGCGCGCTGTCGAGGATCGAGCTGGTGGGCGAGCGCTATCCGGCGCACCTCCAGGCGCTCGTCGACCGTCGGACGTGACGGGCAGGCCAGGAGCTCCGCCGCTGGATCCGAGGACTCGCGCCTGTCTTCGTGCCGGCGGCACCGGCCTTGACCGCGATCAATGACCGCGGACGCGCGGCGCGTGAGGCTCGCCTGGAGAGAGCAGGCTCCAGCGAGGATCCGAGCGATGCCAATGAAAGACATCCTTGTCCATGTGGATGGCGGCGCCGACAGCGAACGGCGGCTGCGTGCCGCCGTCGCGCTGGCACGGCGCCACGAGGCGGCGCAGACCGCCTTGTTCGTGATCGACACGGCCTACCCGTTCTACTCGATCGACGCGAGCTTCGGTTATCTCGGCTGGTCGGGCGCGCAGCCCATGCTCGACGAGCTGGTGGCGCAGGCCCGCGCGGCGGCCGCCCGGATGGGGGAGACGTTCGAGCGGCTCGTGGCGAGCGAGGGTGTCGCCGGCGCATGGCGCTGCGTTGAAGGCTCGACCTCCGAGGTGGTGCTCTGGCACGCCTACCACGCCGATCTTTGCGTGCTGGGCCAGGAGGATCCGGCCCGGGCGACCTGGCCGCCGGACGGGCTGCCGCTCGAGCGGGTGCTGTTCGCGGCCGGCCGGCCGATCCTGGTCATTCCGTTCGGTGGCGAGTTCGAGCGGACCGGCACGGAGATCCTGCTCGGCTGGAAGCCTGGCCGGGAACCGGCCCGCGCCGCCAACGATGTCCTGCCGCTGCTCGCCGCGGCGCGGCGCGTGACGGTCCTGACGGTGAGCGACGCGGGCTCGGCGCCGGATAGCCACCAGGACGCCAGCGGGATCGTCCGCCACCTCGCGCGCCACGGCGTCGCGGCCACCTCGCGCGAGGCGGTGGGCGGTCGCGGCGACGAGGGCACGGTGCTGCTCGCCCAGGCGGCCGATCTCGGCGCCGATCTGCTGGTGATCGGCGCCTATGGCCATTCCCGCACCCGCGAACTCGTCCTCGGCGGCGCCACCCGCACCATCCTGCGCCACGCCACGCTGCCGGTGCTGATGTCCCACTGACCGCATCCGGGGGTGGACGGCCGGGTGGCCGCACGAAGCCGTCCTAGGCCACCCGCGCCGGCTCCGGCTCGCGGTGGTGGCCGAAGGTGAGCACGTCGTCGCAGGCGGCGAGCGGTGCGGCGGCGTGGCTGACGAGCAGCACGCCCTGTCTCGTGCGCGTCACCCGCGGGCGCAGCCGGCTGATCACCAGCTGCTCGGTGCGCGCATTAAGCCCCGCGGTCGGCTCGTCGAGAAGCAGCCAGGGTGCCGGACGCAGATAGGCCCGTGCCAGCGCCAGGCGCCGCTGCTCGCCCGAGGACAGCCGCGTGCCACCTTCGCCGAGCCAGCACTCCAGGCCGCCGGGCAGCCGGCGCACCCGCTCGTCGAGGCCCGCGTCCCACAGCGCGTCCCACAGCGCGGCCTCGCTCGCCTGCGGGTCGGCGAGGCGCAGATTGTCGCGAACCGTCCCGGCCAGCAGGCCCGGCGCCTGGGGGGCCAGCGAGAAGCAGCGCCGGCGCGCGCCAGGGGTGATGTCGCACAGCGCGCGGCCGTCGAGCAGCACGCTGCGATCGGCGGGCTCGCGCAGGCCGACCAGCGTCTCGATCAGGCTGGTCTTGCCGCAGCCCGATGGGCCCTGCAGCCCGGTGAACGTGCCGGGCAGCAGGCGGGCGTCGAGCAGCCCGAACACGATCGCTGGCCGCTCGGCGAGGACCACGGGGTCGGCAGGGCCGGCCGGGGCCGGGGCTAGGGCAGGGGCCAGTGCCGGGGGCGGGGCGAGCATGAGGTCGAGGCGCGCGCGGGCGGCCTGCAGGCTGCCGCGTGCCTGCCAGGCGCGTACCAGGCCGGCCAGGCCCTCGGTCATCGCCGCCGCGCCGAGGGCGGCGAGAGCCGCCCGGGCCAGGACGGCGCTGGCCGGGGCCGCGTGGGCGCGCGCCGCTGCGGCCGCGGCGGGATGCAGCGCGACGGTGCGCCCGGCCATCGCCATCGCCAGTGCTGCCATCGCGGCCACGCCGGTGGCCGCGCCGAGCAGCAGTTCCACCCGGACCAGCGACAGCGCCATGCGCTGCTGGGCGCGCAGCAGGCGGCCGGCGACCCGGTCCAGCTCGCCGGCCGCCCAGTCCTCCAGCCCGTAGACGCGAAGCTCGGCGGCGGCATCGGCGATCGAGGCAAATTCCTGCTTGAGCCGTCCCTGCGCGGCGGGAATGGCGCGGCCGGCCCGGGTCGAGGCGCGTGACAGCCAGCGGCCGGCGGCCAGCAGGGCGGCGGCCAGCACGGCACCCACGGCCAGGGTCGCCGCGCCGCTGGCCAGCATCGCCCCCAGGCCCGCGCCGCAGGCGGCAGCAGCACTCCCCAGCGCCGGGCGGCGCACGACGGAGGCTTCGACCTCGTCCACGTCCTGCACCAGCCGCGCTGCGGCATCGCCGAGCGACAACGCCATCGCATCCTTGACCGGCCCGGCGGCCAGCGCCCGGTACAGGGCCGGACGGATGCGCGCCATCATGCGCAGCGCCGCATCGTGGCCCACCAGCCGTTCGCCGTAGCGTCCGGCGGTGCGCAGGATGGCGAGCAGCCGGATGCAGGCGCTCGGCAGGAGGGTGTTGAAGGCATGCGCGGCGACAAGGCCGGCGCCCCCGGCAAGGGCGGAGGCGGTGATGAACCATCCCGACAGCCCGAGCAGCAGCACCGTCGCCGCGCCGACCAGGGCGGCGAGCAGGGCGGCCTGCACCAGGCGGCGCCGCTGGTTGTGGGACTCGGCGGCAAGCAGGCGCTCGATCTCCGTCCGCCGCGCGGCGCGTGCGCCTCGCGCCGGCACGGACGCGCTGCCCGGCGCTGCCAGCCGCGTCCCGCTCATCCGCCGGCTCATCGGGCCCCGATGGTGACGACGCGGTCGGCGATGGAAGCGACTGCCGGCGAATGGGTGGCGATGATCGTCGTCCGGCCGCGCGCGGCCTGGCGGATGGAGGCGAGCAGCGCCTGTTCGGAGGCGGGATCGAGATGGGCGGTCGGCTCGTCGAGCAGCAGCACGGGCGCCCGGCTCAGCAGCACGCGGGCCAGCCCGATCCGTCGCCGCTCGCCGCCCGAGAGCCCGCCGCCGCGTTCGTCCAGGACATGATCGAGGCCACCCGGCCGTGCCCGCAGCATCGCGCACAGCCCGGCCTGTTGCGCGGCCGCCCCGATCTCGGCCCGGAGGGCTCCAGCCTGCAGGGTGCCGGTGTCAGGGCGGGCGGCGTCGGAGGGGTCAGTGTCGGGAGGCTCCGCGTGGCGGACCCCAGCGCGGGCGGGGGCGGCTGCGGCGCGGCCGGCCTCGGCGGCGTGCTGCCGGCCGAGGCGGGCGAGTGCGATGTTGTCCGCGATGCTCCCCGCCCGGATCAGCGGCGTCTGGCTCATCCAGCCGCACGACCGGGCGATGGAGCCCAGTTCGGACAGCGCGCGTCCGTCGACCCAGACCTCGCCGCCGGCCAGCGGTGCGAGGCCGAGCAGCAGCGACAGCGCGCTGGTCTTGCCCGACCCGCTCGGCCCGAGCAGCGCGGTGATCCGCCCCGGCTCGGCGAGCAGATCGAATTCGGCCAGGGCGGGTGCGTCCTCGCCGGGATAGCGGATGCTGACCGCCTCGAAGCGGATCACCGGCGCCGCGGCCAGCGGGGCTGCGGTCTGCACCGGCGGCGGGCCGCAGCGCAGCGCCATGAGCTGCTCGGCCGCGGTCTCGGCCATCTGCCGGTCGTGATAGGACGCGGCGAGCCGGCGCATGGGGGCGTAGAACTCGGGGGCGAGGGCGAGCACGAAGATGCCGCCGCGCAGGCCGAGATGTCCGGGCACGGGGAAAGGCAGCAATCCGAGCAGGTTGAAGCCGACATAGACCGCGACCAGCGCCACCGACAGGGCGGCGAACAGCTCGAGGCCCGCGGTGGAGACGAAGGCCACGCGCAGCACGCCCAGCGTGCGCCGGCGCAGCGCGTCCGCGGCGCACGCCAGGGTCTGCACCTCGCGCGGTTCCGCCTCGAAGGTCAGCACGGCGGGCAGCGCCCGCAGCCGGTCGGCGAACAGGCCCGACAGCCTCGCATGGGCCGCGAACTGCCGGCGCGACTGGTCGGCCGCGGCACCTCCGGCCAGGATCATGAGGGCGATGAACGGGATCAGGGTCAGTGCCATCAGCCCGGCGCAGACCGGACTGGCGAGGCCGGCGGCGGCCATCACGAGCAACGGTGCCAGGGCGGCCGCCGAGCGGCTCGGCGCGAAGCGGGCGATGTAGCCGTGCGTCGCCTCGACGGCATCGACGCCGAGCGCCATCAGCTCGCCGACCGGCTGCCTGAACCCGGCCGCGCGCTGCAGAAGGGCGAGCAGCGTGTCGCGCCGCAGGCTCGCGCGGACCCGGCCGGAGGCGGCCGTGCCGATCCACAGGCTGCCACCGGCGCAGGCGCCGCGCGCGAGCGAGGCGGCCACGCCGCCGGCCATCCAGGGCGTGGCCGCCGCGAGGCCGCGCGGCAGGGCGGCGATCGCCGAGGCAAGGCAGGCGGCGAAGCCGATCGCGCAGAGCGTGTCGAGCAGCAGCAGCGCCGACGCGGCGCGTCCCAGCCGGCCGGCCCGCGCGGCCAGCCCCGCCAGCCAGCGCCTGCGGCTCGCCGCCTCCTGCCTCGATCGTTGCGGTGTGCGGCTGGTCTCGTCCATGCCCGCCCGTCGCACGGGGGCGCCGGCGCGGCATTGATCAGGATCAAGACCCGCAGCTTCCTGTCGCCGCGGCTCCTGCTTTGCGTCAGCGCTGCCACAGGATCAGCGGCATCTCCAGCGGCAGTCGCAGCTCCGGGTGGCGGAGCATGATCCGTGGCGTGCAGCGCTCGGCGGACAGGGCGGAGGCGAGGGTGGCCACGTAGAGCAGGCTGCCATCCGTCGCCGGCTCGCCGGGCCGCATCCGCATCTCCATCGCCACCCGGATCGGCGGCGCACCCGGCGTCCCGGGGTCGGCATACAGCTCGACGGCCAGCGCGTCGGGGCTCATGCCGTCGCACTGCAGTTCGACCGTCACCCGCGCGCCCGCGCCTTCGGCGCTGATGCTGAGCGCGCCGAAGCGCAGGCCGGCCCAGGCCGCGGCGGCGTGCTGCAACCAGCCGAACAGGTCGCGCGCCCTCGCCCCGTGATCGGCGGCACGCGCCAGATAGTCGGTGGCGGCGGGGAGGTAGAGCTTCTCGGTGTACTCCCGCACAGCGCGGTTGGCGGAGAAGCGCGGTGCCAGGCTGGCGATGCTTTCGCGGATCCGTGCCACCCAGCGCGCCGGGATCCCGTCGGCACCGCGATCGTAAAACTCCGGCACGATCTCGCGCTCGAGCAGCGTGTAGAGCATCTCCGCCTCGGCGGCATCGACCGCCGGGTCGCCCTCGTGCTCGGCTCCGTCGCCGATCGCCCAGCCCACCTCCGGCCGGTAGGCCTCCGCCCACCAGCCGTCGCGTTCCGACAGGTTGAGGCCGCCATTGGCGAGCAGCTTCATGCCACTCGTGCCGCTCGCCTCCCACGGACGCTGCGGCGTGTTGATCCAGACATCGACACCGCGCACCAGATGCTGGGCCATCAGCATGTCGTAGTCGGCGAGGAACACGACGCGCGCGCGCAGCTCCGCGCGCCGGGCGAAGGCGGTCCATTGCTGCACCAGGGCCTGCCCCGCCTTGTCGGCCGGATGCGCCTTGCCGGCGACGACGAGCTGCACCGGGCGGTCGCGGTCGAGCAGCAGGCGGGCGAGGCGCTCGGGGTCGTGCAGCAGGAGGTGCGGGCGCTTGTAGGGGGCGAACCGGCGCGCGAAGCCGAGCGTCAGGGCGTCGGGCGCGAAGAGGCTGTTCGCCGCCGCGATGTCGGCCGGCGCGGCACCGGCTTCGGCCAGCTGCCGCGCATGCTCACGCCGCAGGTAGGTGATCAGGGTGGGCCTGGCCTTGCTGCGCATGTCCCACAAGTCGGCCGCACTCACCGAGCGGACCGCCTGTTCGACGCCGAGCAGGTCGCCACGCCAGCGCTCCTTGCCCGCGGCCTCCGTCCAGAGCAGGTCCGCCTCCGCCCCGTCCCAGCTCGGCACGTGGATGCCGTTGGTGACGTGGCCCACCGGGATGTCGGCCGTCGGCCAGCGCGGGAACAGCGGCGCGAAGATCGCCTTGCTGACCTGCTCGTGCAGCGCGCTCACCGCGCTCACCGCGCCGGAGGTGCGTATGGCGAGATAGGCCATGTTGAACGGCTCGGACCGATCGCCCGGCCGTTGCCGGCCGAGTGCGAGGAGGTCGTCGATCGAGATGCCAAGGCGCGTCTCGGCGTAGCGGGTCAGGTATCTGCGCAGCAGCTCGGCGTCGAACCGGTCGAAGCCGGCGGCGACCGCGGTGTGGGTGGTGAAGATGTTGCCCGGGCGCGTGGCGATCAGCGCCTCGTCGAACGAGCACGAGGCGTCGTCGCAGAACTGTCCCGCCCGCTCAAGGGCGGCGAACGCCGCGTGGCCCTCGTTCAGGTGGCACACCTCGGGTGCGAGGCCGATCGCGCGCAGCAGCCGCCAGCCGCCGATGCCGAGCACCAGCTCCTGCTGCAGCCGCAGCTCCGGGCCGCCGCCGTAGAGCTCGCTGGTGATGCAGCGGTGGGCGGGCAGGTTGGCCGGATCGTTGGTGTCGAGCAGGTAGAGCCTGCGCCGGCCGAGCTGCACCTCCCAGGTGCGCACCCAGAGTGTGGCGCCCGGGAAGTCGAAGCGCAGCCTGAGCCACTCGCCGTCGACGGTGCGCAGCGGCCGGATCGGCAACTGCCCTGGATCGTTGGCCGGATACAGCGCCTCCTGGCTGCCGTCCTGCCGGACCCTCTGGCGGAAATAGCCCTGCGCATACAGCAGCCCGACGCCGGTGACCGGCACGCCGAGATCGCTCGCCGCCTTGAGCTGGTCGCCCGCCACGTTGCCCAGGCCGCCCGAATAGATCGGCAGCGCCTCGGCGAGCATGAACTCCATGCTGAAATAGGCGACGTTGCGCAGCGCGGCGGCGGGGTGGGTGTCCTGGAACCAAGCCGGCGATTGCGCGTGGCGGCGCTTCTCCTCCAGCGCCGCGTCCACCGTGTCGCGCCAGCCCGGCTCGGCCAGCAGCCGTTCGATCCGTGCGCGCGAGGCGGTGTGCAGCACGACCAGCGGGTTCTGGGTGGCGTCCCACAGCTCGGCGTCCAGCGCGCGCCAGACCGCGTCCGTGCCGTGGTGCCACGACCAGCGCAGGTCGAGCGCCAGCTCGCGCAGCGCGTCGTAGCCCGACGCCGGGGCAGGCGCGCTCATCGGCCGTCCCAGACCCAGTCCCTGATCTCTGGCAGATCCTCCATGTGCTCGTGGATGTAGCCGGTGTGGCGCGACAGCAGGTCGCTGCAATGCGCGATCAGGGGCGCCGTCTCGAACAGCGCCCCCGGCGCGTAGCGGGCGACGTCGAGGCACAGATGCAGCCGGCTCATCTCGTTGAGCACCACCATGTCGAACGGCGTCGTCGTGGTGCCTTCCTCGATATAGCCGCGCACATGGAAGCGGTCGTGGGCGACGCGGCCGTGCAGCAGATCGTGTATCACGCCGGGATAGCCGTGGAAGGCGAACACCACCGGCGCGGTCGCGGTGAAGAGGCGGGCGAACTCCTCGTCGGACATGCCGTGCGGATGGCGGTCGGGAGGTGCGAGGCGCATGAGGTCGACGATGTTGACCACGCGGAACCTGATGCCGGGCGCATAGCGACGCAGCAGCGAGGCGGCCGCCACCACCTCCTGCGTCGGGATGTCGCCCGCGCAGGCCAGGACGATGTCCGGGGTCTCGGGGATGTTGCTGTAGTGCGGCCAGATGCCGGCGCCCCTGGCGCAGTGCGCCTGGGCCTCGTCCATGGTCAACCATTGCAGCTGCGGCTGCTTGTCGATGACGATCAGGTTCAGATAGTTGAGGCTGCGCAGGCAATGATCTGCCACCGACAGCAGGCAGTTGGCATCCGGCGGCAGGTAGACGCGCGCGACCAGCGGCTTGCGATGGATGATCGTGTCGATGAAGCCCGGCCCCTGGTGGCTGAAGCCGTTATGGTCGTTTCGCCAGCAGGTCGAGGTCAGCAGGTAGTTGAGCGATGGCACGTCCGCCCGCCACGGCACGCGGCGCGCATGCTCGAGCCATTTGGCATGCTGCATGGCCATCGAATCGATCACCATGGCGAACGCCTCGTAGGTCGCGAACAGACCGTGCCGCCCGGTCAGCGTGTAGCCTTCCAGCCAGCCATGGCAGCAATGCTCGCTCAGCACCTCCATCACCCGCCCTTCGGGAGACAGGTGCTCGTCGCCCGGCAGGAGCGTGCTCACCAGGCAGCGGTCCGATGCCTCGAACACGGCGCCGAGCCGGTTCGAGTTGGTCTCGTCGGGGCAGAACAGGCGGAAATTGTGCGGGTTGGCCTTGTAGACGTCGCGCAGGTACTGGCCGAGGACCGCCGTCGAGCCGATCCGCTCGCGCGCCCGCTCGGTGAACGCCACGGCATAGTCGCTGTAGTCCGGCAGCCGCAGCGAGTTGCGGAGCAGGCCGCCATTGGCGTTCGGATTGCTGCCCATGCGCCGCGTGGCCGGCGGTGCGAGCCGGGCGAACTCGGCGCGGAACCGGCCGGCCTCGTCGAACAGTTCCTCCGGCCGGTAGCTGCGCATCCAGCTCTCCAGGATGGCGAGATGGGCGGGGTTGGTCCTGACCTCGGCGACCGGCACCTGGTGGGCGCGGAACGTGCCCTCGATCGCAACGCCGTCCACCACCTTCGGCCCGGTCCATCCTTTCGGCGTGCGCAGCACGATGAGCGGCCAGCGCGGGCGCGCGCGCGCGCCCTGCTCGCGCGCCGCGGCCTGGATGTCGCGTATGGCGAGCACGCACGCCTCGAGCACGCCGGCAAACGCCTGGTGCACGCGCGCCGGCTCATCGCCCTCGACGAACCGCGGCTCGTAGCCCTGGCCACGGAAGAAATCGGCGAGGTCCGTATCGTCGTGCCGGCCGAGCACGGTGGGGCCGGAGATCTTGTAGCCGTTGAGATGCAGGATCGGCAGCACCGCGCCGTCGCGAGCCGGGTTGATGAAATCGATGCTCTTCCAGCTCCCGGCGAGGGGGCCCGTCTCGGCCTCGCCGTCGCCCACCACGGCTGCGACCAGCAGGTCCGGATTGTCCATCACCGCGCCGAAGGCGTGGAGCAGCACGTAGCCGAGTTCGCCGCCCTCGTGGATCGAGCCCGGCGTCGGCACGCTGACATGGCTCGGCACGCCGCCCGGGGTGGAGAACTGCCGGAACAGCCTGAGCATGCCCGCCTCGTCGCCGGTCACCTCCGGGTAGAACTCGGTGTAGCTGCCTTCGAGCCAGACGTTGGCCAGCAACGCCGGACCGCCATGGCCGGGACCTGCCATGTAGATCGCATCGAGATCGTATTTGCCGATCAGCCGGTTGAGATGGGCGTAGACCAGGTTGAGCCCGGGCGAGGTGCCCCAGTGGCCGAGCAGCCGCGGCTTGATGTGCTCGACACTCAGTGCCTCGCGGAGCAGCGGATTGGCCTTGAGATAAATCTGGCCGACATTGAGGTAGTTCGCCGCACGCCACCAGCCATCGATGCGGCGCAGCTCTTCGTCGTTGAGCGGCGTGCGGCCGGGGGTCGTTGCCGCCTGCAGGTCGGCGCTTCGCAGACTTTCGTCCATGGGTCGGTCTCCTTGTTCGTAGCAGCGCGCGGCAAGTGGCCGCCTGCCTGTCGGCTTGGCTCCTGCTCAGGAGCCCTGGTCGGTGGGATGCTGCACGCGCGCCAGGATGTCCTGGGTGTGGCGCAGGATGGTTGCCTCCTCGTCGGTCGGCACGACGAGCGCGGTGATGCGGCTGGAGGGCGCGGAGATGCGCGGCTGACCCGCGTGGTTGGCGGTTGCGTCAAGCGTGATGCCGAGCCAGGCGAGGCGCTCGCAGACCGCCGCGCGCACCGCCGCCGCGTGCTCGCCGATCCCGCCGGTGAAGACCAGCCCGTCCAGTCCGCGCAGCGAGGCGGCCATCGCCGCCACCTCGCGCGCAATACGCGCCACGAAGAGCTCGACCGCCTCGGCCGCGGCCCGCTCGGGGCTGGCCAGCAGGTCGCGCATGTCGCTCGACAGCCCGCCCGAGACACCGAGCAGGCCGGACTCGTGGTAGAGCACATGCTCCACCTCGTCCGCCGACATGTGCTTCTCGCGCAGCATGTAGAGCACGATGCCTGGGTCCAGGCTGCCGCAGCGGGTGCCCATCACCAGCCCGTCGAGTGCGGTGAAGCCCATCGTCGTGTCGAGGCTGCGGCCGTCCTTCATCGCGCACAGGCTGGCACCGTTGCCCAGGTGGGCCGCGACCACGCGCCCGGCCGCGAGATCCGGCGCCGTCTGCCGGAGATGGCGGGCGACGTACTCGTAGGAGAGCCCGTGGAAGCCGTAGCGGCGCACGCCGTCCTGCTCGAAGCGGCGCGGCAGCGCGAAACGGGCCGAGCTGGCCGGCATGGCATGGTGGAAGGCAGTGTCGAAGCAGCCCACCTGCGGGAGGTCCGGGCGCAGGCGCATCAGCGCGCGCACCGGGGCGAGGCTGCCCGGCTGGTGCAGGGGGGCGAGCGGGGTGAGCGCCTCGAGCTGGCCCAGGATCTCGCGGGTGAGCCGAACCGGGGCGGTGAACTGCCGGCCGCCATGCACGATCCGGTGGCCCACGCCCTCGATCGTCTCGGCGCCGAGATGTCCCTCGATCCAGTCGATGAGCGAGCCGAGCACGCGCCCATGGTCCGCCGGCTCGCCCGCATCGAGCCGCTGGTCGGCGAGGCTGTTGCCGGCGCAATCGCGTGCGACGAGGTGCGGGGCGGTGTTGATCGCCTCGACCTGCCCCGACAGGGTCGGCCGACGCGAGCCATCCGGCCCGATGTCGGCGAGGGCGAATTTCAGGCTCGACGAGCCGGCATTCAGGGCGAGCAGGCCGCGTCCCGTCATGCCGCCGCCCCGCCTTTCATCTCTCATGGCCCTCTCGCGCGGTTGTTCTCGCAGCGCGTCTCATCGCACTTCCCGGGGCAGTTCCCGAGCCGATTGCCGGGGGTCTTCTCGGCGCAGGCGACATGTCTCTGCCCTGGCGGGACGGGCAGGAAATGAAATCGCGGCCGGCAGCACGCCTGGCGGAGCTCGCGGTGTCGAGGCTGCGCGTGCCACGCCGTGCCATGTGGCGCCTGGCATGTCGCCCGCGCAACAAAAGGGCGCGTGATCGGCGCCCGGCGCCGGCGGGCGCAGGCATCCGCCCGAGGCCGCGCGGTCTTTCCCGCACCGCGACGAATCCAGTCTGGTCGATCGATGGGCTGGTCCTCCGCCCGGGCCCGTTGCCGGGAGCCGCGCCCGGACCGCCATGGCCGCGTTCATGAAGCTGCATCCGCCTGTCCCGGGCCTCTTGCCCGGGTCGGGGCGGACGCACATTGACCGAGATCAAGGCCCGCGCCTCGTTGCGCAGGTAAGCCCTCGCCAGCCGGCGATGTCACGCCGCAACGCCATGCCATCGCCCGAACGGTTGCGGAGGAGTAACCATGGATCCGGGTCTCGTTGATCTTTCCCGCCTGCAGTTCGCCTTGACGGCGCTCTACCACTTCCTGTTCGTGCCGCTCACGCTTGGCCTGTCCATCATGCTCGTCATCATGGAAAGCGTGTACGTGATGACCGGACGGCCGATCTGGCGCACCGTCACCCGCTTCTGGGGCACCATCTTCGGCATAAATTTCGTGCTCGGCGTGGCCACCGGCCTGACCATGGAGTTCCAGTTCGGCACGAACTGGTCGTATTTCTCCAACTATGTCGGCGACATCTTCGGCGCACCACTGGCCATCGAGGGGCTGATGGCCTTCTTCCTCGAGGCCACGTTCGTCGGCCTCATGTTCTTCGGCTGGGACAGGCTGTCCAAGCTCGGCCACCTGTTCGCCACCGCCATGGTGGCACTCGGCACCAACCTGTCTGCCTTGTGGATCCTGATCGCCAACGGCTGGATGCAGAACCCGGTCGGTGCCCGTTTCAACCCCGACACGATGCGCATGGAGGTGTCGGATTTCCGCGCCGTGCTGTTCAATCCGGTGGCCCAGGCGAAGTTCGTGCACACGGTGAGTGCCGGCTATGTCGTGGCCTCCGTCACCGTGCTCGGCATCTCCTGCCTCTACATGCTTCGCGGCCAGTGGCGCGAGGTGGCGCGGCGGTCGATGACGGTGGCGGCGGCGTTCGGCCTCGCCGCGTCGCTGTCGGTGGTCGTGCTCGGCGACGAGTCCGGCTACACCCTGACCGACAACCAGAAGATGAAGCTCGCCGCGATCGAGGCGGCCTGGCACACCGCCCCCGCGCCGGCCGGCATCACCCTGTTCGGGCTGCCCGATTTCGAGACACGCACCACGCGCTACTCGGTCGAGATCCCCTGGGTGCTCGGGCTGATCGCGACCCGCAGCCTCGATGGCGAGGTGACGGGCATGTCGGAGCTGGTGCTGCTCGCCCGGCAGCGGATCGAGTCCGGCCTGCAGGCCTACAAGGCAGTCCAGACGCTGAAGACCGATCCCGGCAACCTCGCCGCCCGCGCGCAATTCGCCGCCCACGGACGCGACCTGGGCTACGCGCTGCTGCTCAAGCGCTATGTCGCCGATCCGGGCCAGGCCTCGGCACAGCAGATCGAGCGTGCCGCCTGGGACACGGTCCCCAACGTGCCGCTGATGTTCTGGGCGTTCCGCTTCATGGCCGCGATCGGCTTCCTGATGATCGCGCTGTTCGCCTCGGCCTTCGTGCTGTGCAGCCTGCGCCAGTTCGACCATCGCTGGTTCCTGCGCCTGGCCGTCTGCGCCCTGCCGCTGCCATGGGTCGCTGCCGAACTCGGCTGGGTGGTGGCCGAGATGGGGCGCCAGCCCTGGGCGATCGACGGCGTTCTGCCGACCGCGCTGGCGCCGTCCTCGCTGAGCCGGGCTGCCTTGTGGACGACACTGATCGGCTTCACGGCCCTGTATGGGAGCCTGGCCGTAATCGAGCTCGGCCTGATCGTGCGCACGATCCGCCGTGGCCCGTTCGCCGTCCATGACGAGCCCGCGCCGAGCCCGGGCGAGCTGCCCGCGACACCCCTTGTGGCCTGAGGAGGCGATGACGCTCGATTATCCGACGCTGCGTGTCATCTGGTGGGCGCTGCTCGGCGTGCTGCTCATCGGCTTCACGCTGACCGACGGCTGGGATCTCGGCGTCTGCACGCTGCTGCCGTTCGTTGCCCGCAACGACGTCGAACGGCGGATGGCGATCAACGTCGTGGGCCCGACCTGGGAGGGCAACCAGGTTTGGTTCATCCTCGGCGGTGGCGCGATCTTCGCCGCCTGGCCCTTTGTCTATGCGGTCAGCTTTTCCGGCTTCTACCTGGCGATGTTCCTGGTATTGGCGGCGCTGATCCTGCGCCCGGTCGGCTTCAAATACCGCTCCAAGCGCAGCGGCGCGCCCTGGCGTTCGGCCTGGGACTGGGCGTTGTTCGTGGGCGGCCTGGTGCCGAGCCTGGTGTTCGGTGTCGCGGTCGGCAATGCGCTGCAGGGCGCGCCGTTCCGGCTGGACAGCGACCTGCGCGTCTTCTATGTCGGCAGCTTCCTCGGCCTGTTCAGCCCCTTCACCCTGCTCTGCGGGCTGCTCTCGGTCGCCATGGTGGTGCTGCACGGCGCGTCCTACCTGACCGTCCGGGTGGAGCACGGTCCGGTGCATGAGCGTGCGCGCCGCGCCGGGTCGGTGGCGGGGCTCGCGTCGATCCTGCTGTTTGCCTGCGGCGGCCTGTTCGCGGCCTTCGGCGATCTCGGCTTCCGCCTGGTCGGTGCGGCCGATCCGGGCGGCCCCTCGAACCCGCTGCGCACCCAGACCGTCGCCGCCGCCGGTGCGTGGCTTGGCAACTACCATGCCTATCCCTGGATGATGCTCGCGCCCACGCTCGGCCTGCTCGGCGCCCTGCTGGCCGTGCTCGGCATCAGGCGGCGCTGGGAAGCGCCTGCCCTGGCCGGCTCGGCGCTGTCCGCGGCCGGGATCATCTCGACGGTGGGGCTGTCGATGTTCCCCTTCATCCTGCCGAGCAGCGCCGACGCCCGGTCCAGTCTCACCGTGTGGAACGCGTCCTCGACGCAGTCGACGCTGTTCCTGATGCTGATCGTGACCTTCGTCTTCCTGCCGCTGATCCTTCTCTATACGGCCTGGGTCTACCGGGTGCTGTGGGGGCGGGTGACGCGCGCCGAGATCTCGGTCAACCCCGACCTTTACTGAGGATCCCGCGTCATGTGGTATTTCACCTGGGTGCTCGGCCTTGGCTTCGCCATCCTGTTCGGCGTGCTGAACGGGATCTGGCACGAGTTCGGCCTGCCGCCCGAGAACGATGCAACCGATCACGGCGCCTGAAGTCGGCGAGCCAGACGGCACTCGGCCACGTCGATGTCGGCAGCGTCCGGGGGCTGCCGCCGACGCTGACCTTGCAGTATCATTTCCGGCCGCACGCTCGGTTCAGCCCCTATGTCGGCGCGGGCCTCACGGTCGCCTTCTTCCGCGACAGCAACCCGACTGGCCCCACGGTTGACAAGTTCGGCTTGAGCAATAATGTCGGCGCCGCAATCCAGGCCGGGTTCGACTACAACATCACCGGACACTGGTTCGCGAACTTCGACGTCAAGCAGGTCTTCCTCAACACCACCGCCCGGATCAATGGTGGCGGGATCGTGGCCAGGACGGCGCTCGACCCGACCATCGTTGGCGCGGGCATTGGCTACCGGTTCTGAGGAGACGCCATGGCAGACCGACGCATCATCCCGGCCGCCGACGACGATCCCGAAGACCCCAGCCCGGTGGTCGGGCCGAGCTATCCGCGTCTGCTCAGGATCCTTGGGCCGGGCCTGATCACCGGCGCGTCGGACGACGATCCGAGCGGCATCGCCACCTACGCACAGGCCGGAGCCCAGTTCGGCTACGGGCTGACCTGGACTATGCTCGTGACCTACCCGATGATGTGCGCGATCCAGATGATCAGTGCGCGTATCGGCCGCACCACCGGGCACGGCATCGCCGGCGTGCTGCGCCGGCACTACTCGCCCCCGCTGCTCAGTTTCATCGTCACGCTGCTGCTGGTCGCCAACACCATCAATCTCGGCGCGGATCTCGGCGCGATGGCCGACGCGCTCGGCCTGCTGCTGCCGGCGCCGCACGCACTCTACGTGCTGCTGTTCGCGGCGATCTGCATCGCCATGCAGCTCTTCTTGCAATACACGCGCTATGTCGCGGTGCTGAAATGGCTGACCCTGGTGCTGTTCGCCTATCTCATCTCGGCGGTCATCGTCCATGTCGACTGGCTGACGCTGGTGCGTGACCTAGTCCTGCCCAGGCTGTCGTGGCGCAGCGACGAGCTGCTCACCCTGGTGGCGGTGTGCGGCACCACGATCAGCCCCTATCTGTTCTTCTGGCAGTCGGCCGAGGAGGTGGAGGATCTGCGTGTCCATCCGCACCGCGTCGACCTGCTCGACGCGCCGGGGCAGGGTGCTGGCGCCTTGCGACGCATCGAGGTCGATACCCTGACCGGCATGGGCTACTCGAACCTGGTCTCGCTGGCGATCATCGTCACCACCGCGGCAACCCTCGGCGCGCACGGCATCACCGACGTGCAGACCTCCGCCCAGGCCGCCATCGCCCTTCGCCCGCTGGCCGGCCGCTTCGCCGCCACCCTGTTCACCGCCGGGATCATCGGCACCGGGCTGCTCGCCGTGCCGGTACTGGCCGGCTCGGCCGCCTACGCCATCGGCGAGGCGCGCCGGTGGCCGGCCGGGCTCGGCCGGCGTCCCAAGGAAGCCCAGGCCTTCTACGCGACCGTGGTGCTGGCGACCCTGGTCGGGATGATCATCGATTTTGCGCCGATCGATCCGATGCGGGCGCTCTACTGGAGTGCCGTGGTCAACGGGATCACCGCGGTTCCGGTCATGGTGCTGACCATGCTGGCCGCGAGCCGGCGCGACATCATGGGTGCGTTCGCCGTGACGGGCACCTTGCGGGCCCTCGGCTGGATCTCGACCCTGTTCATGGCGGTGATCGCCGCCGCAACCCTGGCCAGCGCGGTCCTGTAGTCCGCCGCCAGAGCCGGTCCGAACCCGCCGGTCCGAACCCGCCGGTCCGAACCCGCCGGTCCGAACCCGCCGGGACGAGCCCGGAGCGACACGCCGGGCAGAAGACAGCCGCGACAAGCGCCTCTGGACAGACCTACGTGCGCAGCCCCGGCGCAGCGTCCGGGCTCGGCACGAGCTTGGTCAGCGTCAATCCTTCGCTCGTGTGACCGACCTGCCTCAGGGCGCCGAGCAGGCCGCGATCGTCGATGCGCACGACCGAGCGGATCGCCACGCAGCCCTGTGCTGCGGCCACCATGTCCAGGGCGGCGGCCAGCGTATCGAGAACCCGGTCGGGATGCAGCAGGTCCATCGCGACGAAATGTTCCGCCACGAGCATGCGGCCGTCATTGAGATGGCGGATCCGCCGGTAGCAGACCGCGCCCGAGAAATGTGCGAGCGCATTGCGCCGCGCCACCAGGATGCCGCTGCGCGTCGCCGCCGTGCTGCCGGTCAGCCGGCGACCGTAGCGCAGCCAGGAGGCGAGGCTGAGCGACGCGTCGAGCTGGCGCATCAGCGGGTAGACCGCGCGCAACTCGCAACACCTCAGGTGCTCGACCGTCACATCCGAGGTCGTCAGAAGGGCGGACATTGCGCGACGGTATCAGATCATGGACCGGCAGCGCTGATCCAAATCAACAGCTGTGCCGGTGTCCTGTTTCAGATAGGCTGTGTCTCGCCTTCATGCCCCCGCATCGCG
>Ga0080006_1148002_pt1 | contig 32570 bp, 30 predicted proteins | sample RS3BMetagenome_FD_69209 | JGI IMG/M metagenome (GOLD analysis project Ga0080006, IMG submission 69209) | Ferric oxide microbial mat and aquatic microbial communities from Rainbow Spring, Yellowstone National Park, USA - RS3B (SPADES... ...
CAATCGTTTATAAGAAAGCGCTGAGGACGGAGAGTGCCTCAGTGAATGAGGCCTGGACGGACCACGGCACAGAATTACATGAAGACGCAACTGGGCACTGCCGAAACCGAAACTATTGGCAACAATATGCTGCAGAACTACCACGCCTCGACCCGGTACCGGAATGGAACGACCCAATCTTCTGGCCTGAATCTGTTCGGACCCTGCTATGCTCAAGCAACCGCAAAACACCTGGCATCGACGGTATCTCTGCGGAGTGGATGATACTGGTGACCCCAGAAGACGGGACAACAGGGACACCATCGATACCAGATGAACTTGACACAAGCTTAGGCAAACGCCTTTTGGAGCTCATTCAACGCATGTTTGAAGAGGCGTACATCCCGGATGTATGGAGGACTGCCGAGGTCGCACCGATCCTCAAAAAGGGCCCCCCACAGACATGAACAACTACCGGACTATGCGACTCATCCCGTAAGTCATTAAGCTACTTTGCGCCATCCTCACGAACCGTATCCACAGCGGCCTCCAGGAGCGCAAGTTCTTCGCCCCAGAACAGGCTGGATTCCGGAGCCGCGAGGAGTGCATGAGCCATGCCCTGACCCTCATTGAAGTGGCGCAACGTCGCTTCATTAGCGACCAACAACCAGCTTACGTATGCTTCATCGACTTCCAAAAGGCCTTGGACCCGGTCCCGCATGAGGCTCTATTTCTGAAGATGCAACGAGCCGGAGTCTCCGGAAAGTGCTTAGCGTTCTTCCGTGCGCTCTATGCAGACTCGTGGATGCGCATCCAACTGGGCGACTGCTCAAGAACCCCTTCCATAAGAATCCACCGTGGACTGCGACGGGGCGACCCCACATCCCCGCTCCTTTTCAAAATCTTCATCAACGATCTGCTGAACATCTGCAGACAATACGGGCTTGAGGTGCCGTGGATAGACTGTGGAGATGCCCGATGAGGAGCCCTCACATAGGAACCGCCTCGCAGGCCGTCTATTTGCGGACGATGTCGTGCTGTTGGCACCCGCCCCGAGAACGCTTGCGGCTAGCATGGAACAAGTCAGCGCCTGGGCCGATCGCTGGGAGATGAGCATAGGAGCATCGAAGTGCGGCGTCATGGTCATCCATGGAGACTCGCAGAGCATTCGCAATCGCTCGTGGCGGTTGCAGAATCAGGAAATTCCGATCGGGGAAAAATATCGCTACCTGGGGGTCTGTCTCACGCCGACGCTCGACGAAAAGGCACACGTTGACGAGATGATCGCCAAGATGCATAGACGTACAGCGATCGCACGCCCAGTCCTATCCGACCTATCCCCTTAGCAATCCGTACCAGGGCACTAAGGATGTGTATCATCCAGCCTGCGACCTGGGGTGCTGAATGGTGCGGCATGAAGCACCCAAATGCCTCGCGTCTGCAGACAGCCGCCAACAGGGCAATGCGACTCGTTGGTGTTGGATGCTCAGTGCAGAGCAGAGCAACCACCGCGCTGGCACTCGGACTTGAACTCCGAATACCCTCGATAGAAGCGATAGCGGCAGGCTGCCGGGCACGCATATGGGCCAAAAGGGCCCACCATGTACACCTGGTTCAGTCGGAGTTTCATGCAGACCCCAACGCACCGCAAAAACACTTGGATGAAATCAACGCAGATTTGGCTGAAGCGCCTCTTAGGAGACAACACGCTCCAATCGTTCCCCAGAAATATAGAATTCTCCCGTCTCCTGAAGCGAACGGTCCAAACAACAGTACGGGAATGTAGACATGCAGTCAGTCGCGCGAGTGACGCCGGCTTGACTCTATACTGGAACTACAACCTAGCATACACATGCAAGTACTGGTGGGAGGCGCTGGGGTTCCCGGGACTTGCTCGCGGCAGCCAGTGGCTCGCCAAAATCCGCGTTGGTGGCATCTGCCTACCAGCACCGGCTCTAAGCCGTACGGAAACACCGGAATCGCACTGGGAATCACACTGTCCCTGCTCTGGAGACCAGACCCCCGAGACGCTGACATATTTAGGCTTACAGTGCCCGCGCTGTAAACAGGAGCGCAGCGAGCTCCTTGAAGGACAACAGCAGCTGGACGTCACCGTGATATTCAAAGGCCGGACACTCACTTTGAGAGCAGCACTGGCAACTGATGGTCCGCTAACCGAGCCTCAGCGCTCATTAGTGGCGAACAAACTCACATGCTACCTTCCAAGCGGAAGGTCCAGCGAATCGGATGCGCACACGGGCTCAGTGCGCTCTCTGCGCCTACCCACTGTGGTGGGTGTCAAGCAGAAACCCGCATTGCCAACCGACAACAACGCATTCCATGCATGATCACGAAGGAGAGAGGCAGCTCCCACGATATATCCTAACAACCAAGTTTCTCCAGCGTGTCGTGCAGCGAAGACAAGCCTGCATCCGCAGACTGTCCGAGCTCAAACTGACGACGAGACCCGATTCTACGTCGGGTGAACCATGCCTCGAGGCGACGCCCTCTGTGGTATGGAAAAGCCCTTCTGTCTCCGTGCAGCGACCGCACCGGCGCTTTAGGCGCCGTTGCTGTCGCTTTCGGCAGGCTCGGCACACGATAGGACGTATGAAACGACCAGAATATCCAAAACGAAGTACAGGTAATGTAACTTGAGTGTAAGGGGTTGATGGATACCTCACCGGGCACTGAAAAAACACAAAAAGAGAGAAAGAAAAGAAAAATGCGCACAATCGGAGAACGCTGGCACAAGGAAACGTTTTGTTCATTCTAAAAATCGCACTCGTTAAGCGCACCTGGGAGATCAGGCGGTCACCTGACACGACGTGCATGTCGCCATTGAAGGGAAACGCGATCCTGATCAGGAGCGTACTGTTCTACTGTACAAAATTTTATTTGCGTAAAAGTCGTAGCAAAATACAGTTTTTCAATTCATTTGTGTTTCAACCCTCAAACAAGTCTAGTCAAGTGTTTGTTCGCAGTATATTATATAAGGGTTCAAAGAGCGTTCTTTTTCAAAAAACTAAAAAAAGGAAACCTATGAAAAAGCAAGTCCACGATCCTGGAGGCCCAGGGCCGCCGGCTGCCAGACAAAAAAAACGAAAAACACTGCCGAGTCCAGAAGAAAATGAAGAGAAGGAGGACTGAAAGGGGAGGCTCTACGTCGAAGGCGGCAAGAAAGACAACTGTACGACGAGATGGTGGTGAAAGCCGGTCTTCTTGAACATATCAAGGATCCGTACAGGGAAAAGTTGCGAGACGCTATCAAAAAACGTCTCGATTCGTACTCCAAGAGTATTGTCAAGGCGTCGTCAGGACTGATGCATGTGACGAGGGAGATGTATGAAGACGTGACGCACATCGGAACGGTCGAGATTCCGGACGAGTTTTTCGACAAGACCTTTATTCGTCATGTGATGCTTGGTACAGAGGAAGCACGGAAGGAAAATGAGCTAGTGCATGCCCTCCACGAAAACTTCGCGGAATTCCGCTTCGAGGGCACTCGGTACAAGGGTGACTCGGATATGTACACATATGGGGCAATGAAGTACATTACGAACCTGAAGAACCATTTGACAGAGAACCTCGAACGTTTCATGAAACGCGTCGTGTTTGCACTCTACCCAGGCATCTCTTACAATGGAAAATGGGCGATTATCAATGGCATCACGAACGATCGAAAGTATGAAGATGAGGTCGAATTTGTCGACAGGAAGGCGTCAAAAGAGAGCACGAATGAAGCTTCTGCGATCCGCGCGGTTTTACAAGAGCATCGTCCGCTACTGGGGCTGGCGAATCCAACAGACAAGATATCAGAGTTGAAAAAAGATAAGGAAAGATACTATCGCCTCGTCCTGCGGTATTTCGTGTTTCTGGATCGTGAACTCGAACGCTAAGCGGAGATGAAGCTGAGTGAAGAGACAAATGAAGAGTGGGAGAGACGGAAGGCTTTCCTAATGGGGAAGCGCTTCAACGGCGTTCCAATGTGCAAGATCAAGTCACATTTTGTGACTATCGACTCCGCAGTCCTTCACGGCATCATGAAGGAGATCAGTCCGGAGTTCAGTGTCAGCAGGGAGGAATTCTCCGGTGAAAACCGGGAGACGCACTGGAAGAATATCTTCGATTTCAAACGCCTCTAAGTAAGCAAACAAAGGGTATTTACAGGGTTGATCGAAACAGATGGAGTAGCCTTGTGTGTACACTATCGGCGCTTGAAGACAGATCGTCCAGCACCGCCCGTTACGAAGGATGGAGAAAAGGAGGAGGCTGGTCCTGCGACACAGGAGGTGGAGGATAATGTCCTTGTCGTTGACGCGGCGAAGGATGAGGATCAGAAGGAAGCGGGTCTTGCGATGCAGGAAGTGCATGAGAAGGACCTTGTCGTTGACGTCACGAAGTATGAAGATGAGAAGGAGGCGGAACCTGCGATGCAGAATGTGGAGGATAACGACCTTATCGTTGATGCGGCGGAGCATGAGGAAAACAAAGAGGAGGATTCTGCGACGCAGGAAGTAGAGGATAACGACCTTGTCGTTAACGCGGAGAAGCATGAAGAAACCAAGAAGGCAGGTCCTGTGACACAGAAAGTGCAGGGTAACGACTTTGTCGTTGGCGCGGACCCTGGGAATACGAATATTATAGCCGTCGCTGTACCCAAGCGTGCGGAAGATGGTGCTGACGGTAACTTGCGTCAGAAAGACATGCGTCTGTTGAGGTTCTCGAGAGCAAGATACTATCGAGAATCCTGTATAATGAATGCGAGGAAGAAAATCGTCATATGGAATTCAGGAATGAAAGATCACCTGGAAGCTTTGAGCGAGGTGACGAGTCGAGGAGCGGACTTTAAAGCTTTTCGGGAGTTCATGAAAGTTCGCGTTGCCCATTGGGATGCACTGGGGGAGGAGTATACCAAGCCCCCGGTGGGCTCGTTTGCGTATGAATTTGTATTTTGGGAAGCAGCGGGCGTTCGCGAATTTTTTCAATCAATTGAGTGCCCTGAAGGATGATGAAAGTCAGAGGCTCGTAGTAGCGTACGGGGCAGGGCAATGGAAGACCCAAAAAGGAACTACGCCAGCTCCAACGACGAGGGTGTACAAGGAGTGCGCAAGGCGTTTTGTTACAATACCTGTAGATGAGTTCCGAACATCGTATACACACCACGACTTGGGGTGTACACTTCAGAGCGTGGAGTGAGAAAAGTGCCCGCGGAGCCTTGAGGATATAAAGAAGTATGGACCGCTGACGGTAGAGCAAAATGGAAAGGATGTCGAAAGTTCGTGGACTACTTGCATTAATAAGTAGAACCAGTGATGGTAAGAAACGTATGGAGTTTGTGAACCGAGATTTTAATGCCGCTATCAATATAAGGAAATGTGCGGTGCTGGAGAATAGACCTCCAGAGTGGACAAGAGAGAACTTTATTGGACAACCTCTCAAAGTGGAACTATATGCGAAAAAGTTTGAAGAAGTGGTGTGTGGCCGGTCGAGAAAGACGCGGAGGCGTCTGCACGTCAGTTGGCGACGATTTGTCTATGGCGCCGGCCGCTACTACTGCACGCCGTTGGCGTCTTTCGACTTTCGAACGGCGTTGATGATGCCCTGCGTTCGTATGAGGCGTTCGTTTTCGAAAATAGCGCTGTGTTCCGCTGCGGCTTTTGTTTCGTCTGCAACGGTGCTGTTGCTTGGCGGGTATGACTCGCGATGGTACACCCCTTTGGTTGCGAGAGCGCACTCGGCTAGCGTGGCGTCTGTGGACCACGGGCCGTTGCCGGTGCTCGAGACGCCACCGCGTCGTCACGTGCAGCTGCGAGTGTTAAAAGAGAGCGGCATGCGTTATGAATCTGTCCAAAAACGGAAAGCCGAAGCTGGAGGCGACGGCTCATCAAAAGAGGCTATGAGTGCAGTGGTACCGAGCGCTTTGCCGGAAGACGGCCTCTTCGATATTCTCGTCGTTGGTGGCGGCGCGACCGGCTCCGGCGTTGCACTCGACGCAACGCTCCGTGGACTCCGAGTTGCTCTAGTAGAGCGGAACGATTTCGCGTCTGGCACGTCGTCTCGTTCGACGAAACTCATTCATGGTGGTGTCCGGTACTTGGAAAAGGCGTTCTTTCGTGCTGACCCTGCGCAACTAAAGCTCGTCTTCGAAGCTTTGCATGAGCGAGCGATCATGCTCCGTCAAGCACCTCACTTGACACAACCGCTGCCGACGATCCTGCCGTGTTACAAATGGTGGGAGATCCCATTCTATTGGGCTGGGCTCAAGGCCTACGACTTTCTGGCCATCGCAGGCAATGGCGCGCTCTATATGAGCAAGTTCCTCTCGGCGGCGGAAGCGCGGCGTCAGTTTCCGACCCTTTCAGCGCGCCGTGGCCGGGACGGCGCCACCCTCAAAGGCAGTATTGTGTACTACGATGGCCAGATGGATGACGCGCGATTCAATGTGACGCTTGCAGTGACGGCGGCGCTACACGGGGCAGTGATTGCAAATCACACTGAAGTTTCGGGCTTGATCAAGGATGCCTCAACTGGAAAGGTCATTGGCGCAACAGTTCGTGATCGTTTCACCGGAGAAGAATTTCCGGTCTACGCGCGAGTGATTGTGAACGCAACCGGCCCGTTTGCGGATCGGATACGAGCGATGGACGAGGGACCTGAGGCGCTCGGTCCCCAACGCATGATAGTTCCGTCATCTGGGGTGCACGTTACTCTGCCCAGTTACTATTCTCCGGAAGGCATGGGTTTGATTGTACCAAAAACGCGCGACGGTCGGGTTGTCTTCATGTTGCCATGGTTGGGATCGACAATTGCCGGCACCACGGATTCAAGCACGGAGATTACGGACATGCCACGTCCGCATGAGGCGGAGATTGAGTTTATCTTAGACGCGCTTCGTGATTATCTGAACGTGGAAGTGCGTCGAAAGGATGTTCAGAGCGCATGGAGTGGTATTCGACCGCTTGCAATAGACCCCAAAGCGAAGGACACACAGAATATCCTTCGTGAGCACACAGTCCACGTCTCTGGCTCGGGTCTGCTGACCATCGCGGGTGGCAAATGGACGACTTACCGAAAAATGGCACAGGACACTGTGGATACTGCTATCAAAGTTGCAATGTTGGAGTCTCGCGTGAAGCACAAGTGCTTGACAGAGAAGGTCATCCTCACCGGAGGTCATACTTATGACCCGTCGTATTTCGCTTTTCTCACGCAGCACTATGAAAGAGTGAAATACTCTGTCAGTAAGGGTGCCAAACTCCAGACCACGACGCTGGACGTAGACATAGCGCAACATCTTGCTCGAGCCTACGGAGATCAAGCTTACAAGATCTGCGATATTGCGAGCAGGGAAGATGCTGGTTACGGCAAACGCATTGCGCATGGCTACCCGTATATTGAAGCAGAGGTCGTGTACGCAGCTGAAAACGAATACTGTGAGACAGCCCAGGACTTTTTGGCGAGACGCTCGCGTCTTGCGTTTCTGAACGCCCGGGCGGCGAAAGAGGCGCTTCCCCGCATCGCTGAGATTCTCGCTGAGATCCACGGCTGGAGTGGCACCCGCTTGCAGACGGAAATGAAGGAGGCAATGGAGTTTCTCGAGACGTTTGAGTCCGGTCGTACGACTGGTGAGGTCGGTGAACAGGTTGAAGCAGTGGCCGCATAATGACGTGAGCGCAGAGCGTATGTATTTCAAAAGTATCATCTTCTTGATCGACGAGACTGGCAAGTCACCTTGGTAACTAGGAGCGAGCGCGTGCCCTTTTACCCAGTCCCTGGTTCCAAACTGGAAACGATCGGGCGTACGGATGGATTTCGTATGCGTTGAACAGCGTCGCTGGTGCTTAGGCTTGGAGCGTTCGTCCTCATGAGCTGCTGAATGCTCTGCGATCAAGATATCTGTAAACATATCGTGCATGAGTGGCTGATCATGCGTGGCACCGAGAGCGCGCTGCAGCTGGATGAACCTGGAATCGACAAGCTGCGGTCTAGCTTGCACGCGGTGCCGCGCTAGAGTATCCTGGGTTCTTGGCAGCTCTCGAAACTGAGTTTGTACTGGACGGGAGACTGACGAAGGCGGACACGTTAAGAAAAAGTAGCTCGCTGGCTGTACCGGACATTGACACTGCTTTTCCTGTTTCTCAGTGCCAAGAAACGAGTAATAGACAATAACGCGCATTTCCCTGAGTTGCTATCGTGGTTTTCGGCACCAGGCTGAGCCGACGGCTGAACACACGAGCACGACAGTTGACCCTGCTCCCAGAATCCTGTGCATCGATGCATCACCGCTGCGCTGCGCACTTGTTCGCCATCATTTCTTCTCGGGATCGAGCGCATTCCCAGGCGCATCTTTCGCTTGAACATGCCAGTCGCAGTGCAGTAACGAAACTGCATGAAATGGACGCGCATGGGAAGCGCGATGTTCACGAGAGCGTCGTCACGCGCTGCGCCTTGTCAAAGGCAGATGCGATCAGTAACGCGACAAACGTTTTACGATCGTGGAGTATGTCTATATATGTGTAGACCCGCCCCCAGACGCCCCCCGGCCTTTTGCGACCGGTCTCCTGTTATCCGCTTCAGTCTATGCGGACACACTTCGCGCCTGAGAGGCTACACCATGGAGTTGGATGGACCCAGCTCCTTGGGTCTCGTCTACAGAATCACACATCCTCTGATACCGATTGCGGCGTTGACTGCTCTCCGTTCACGAAGTCCTTGCGTGCAGTTCTGTTAGTTGAACTCACTATTGCAAGGGTTGCGAGGACATGTCCCTCTGTGCCACTACAGTCTCCTGTACCTCCACTGTTCTTCTTCTTCTTTGTCACTTGCTCTCCTTGGCTCTATGGTCGGCGAGTAGAGGATTTTTCGGTTTTTTAATCGAACCCGGCGCCACCGGGCCTCCATGATCTTTGACTTTTATATTTGTAACTTTCACTTAGATTATTTATTCTTTTTAAATGAACGCACTTCGAGAGCATCTGTTATAAACCGCGACAAAGAACTTGGTGACGCGCATCTGAGGGATGGAACACAATTTAGACGAAAGACCGCAAGTGTGCACAACGAGTGCAGTTCGTTTGTGCGCGGGGCCCTTTGGAGGTAACTGGTACAATATGTATTCTTTTCTTGCGTATTTCAGAGCAAACGATATGTCTGTTCGCACCATCGCATCCGCGCATGCGCCTTCGCGGAATACCGGGTTCAGAAGCTCTTCTCCTTTATCTTTTGGGACGAAATAGACAACTCTTTTAGTCTTTTAACTCAGTTTTGGTTCGCGCACGCTGAATGGAATAGAATGCTATTTGGTAGTGGATAGCACGAGATCGACGTCAAGATGCAATGCACCCTATAGATCGCAGACGAATTCAGTATAGGATATGTATTCTATGCTGACCAGTACACGGAGCACTGGATTCCTCTTTAAGATCAGTGATACTACAGTACTCTGATGGTTGAGGAACACTGAACGAAAGAAGTGCATGCGCTCTGGGACAAGAACCAATATGCCCACGGCGTGCTTGCGATCAATGCTAGGAAACGACCCGTTGATCACTTTAGGGAAAGTAAAAGTGCCGATCGTAGTCGCCACGGGCGTCTCTGTTTCTCAAAGGCTTGTTTGCGTGCTCCTGGAAACACCGGGATACAGTCGCCTAGAAGAATCCCAGCTCACTCACTACCACCATCCACCGAAAGCTGAACGACAGCGTTACGGGAGCGTTGCGATCTGTGTGGAGTACAGGGACGTCGATGGGTCCCAGTCGATGAGACATCCCTCGGAAGATACCATCGAAGCGTATAAGGATATTCGTGGAGCAGGGCACCTATTGTGCGCACCATCAAACTCGAAGAGACTAACGACATCATCGACTTTTCTAGCAGCAGTGGACTCATTTGGCAGCATCACTTTCGCTGCTAGAGAAGCTTCATATAACAGCACCAAACTCTTTGCCGAATCATTGAAGACTTTTCCCTGACGTCTGGCGACGTCATTCTATTAAACAACATGGAATTTTACCATTCCACTTGCGTCCGAGTATTTGCCCGTACTCTCGGAGTGTAGAGCTGGTTTTCACACCCGAGTACGCTCCATGCTTCAACCCATCGAAGGAGTGTTTTCTGCTGTGAAACGTAATGATCGCTCCATCGGGCGAATTGCTGACGCGTTCTCAGCGCACGGCGACGCGGGGACACATGTGGCCTCTCTTGCACAAGTCCTACCTCCTCCGGTGATGTCCTCACCGACGAGCATAGACAAGTGCGTTCATTTGAAGAAATAAAAAATCCAAGGGAAAGTCATGTAAATGGAAATCGAAGATCCTAGAGAGGCATCATCGCCGAGTTCGACAAAAAAATCCTCTTCTCGCCAAACATCAAGCGAAGAAGAACGACTGAGAAAGGAGAAAAAGAAGAAGAAGGCAGGAGATAGACCAGAGAAATGCTTGCCTAACCAGGCGATGACGAGATTGTGGCGCCACAGCGAGCACGACTTCTAGCAATCCTTGCATTGGTGAGTTCAACCGGCGTCAATGCACGCAAAGAGCTCGTGAACCGAGAATTCAACGTCGCCATCAGTATCAGACGATTTGTGGTGCTGAAAACGAGACCCGCGGAGCTAATGCGATCCAACTTCGTGGGCAGCCCCTCAACTTCGAAGAAATACCTGGATAAACTGAAACCGATTGCAGGCGGGCGGGGGGTCAGAAAATGCCCGGAGGCGTCTACATGCGGGTATCTATATTTACTCTCTGTTGTCTTGAAACGTTTACGGTTTCAATGCTCACACATATTGCAACAACCATATTGCGTCATCGCACAGGCGATGTGTCCATCGGCAGCGCCTAGCTGTTGATCAAACGATCCGGCGGGCGCGATATGCCACCCTCGAAATGCGATCAAACATCCAGGCTCACAGGCGGACGCTGCGAGTGTATTTCCCTCGCAAGCCGCTGAGGTGTGCCTAGCGCTCGCTTTGAGGCAGTATGCAGCCCAAAGGATTATTGCGAATATATCGCAAGTTCTGCACAACCGTGACGTCACCGGTGGGGTCTACAGCTAGCACCGTGCCAAACTGGGAAAAAGTTGTTACGGACGCCCTGGATCCTCATGTTCAGGTTCGCTCAGACTGGAGTAGAAGAGACGTAGAGGAAACCTATTGGCAGCCGTTGCACCAATTGATCTTCCAGGCAGCCGCAGTTCATCGTGTTGCTTTCAAGGCTAACCAGGTGCAAAAGTGCACACTGCTGTCCATCAAGACCGGAGGATGCCCGGAAACCTGCAAGTACTGCTCCCAGTCTGCGGCGTACAAAACGGACGTGAAGGCAGAGCCGCTTATGCAGGTCGAAGAGGTGCTTCGCGAGGCGCGCCTTGCGAAGGAGCGAGGCTCGACGCGTTTCTGTATGGGAGCAGCGTGGCGAGGCCCAGCACAGGTGGGTCCCCGTCAGTTCCAGCGGGTGCTCGACATGGTCCAGGGCGTGCGGGCGCTGGGCCTTGAAGTATGCGCCACACTCGGGTTGCTGAACGCTGAGCAAGCAAAGGCGCTGAAAGAGGCAGGCTTGACGGCTTACAATCATAACCTGGACACAAGCCGAGAATTCTACAGCACCATCATCTCCTCACGGTCGTTTGAGGACAGGCTTGCAACTATTAGGCATGTTCGAGCCGCTGGCATTCAGGTCTGCTGCGGCGGAATTCTTGGCCTCGGTGAATCCCACGCCGATCGCATCTCGCTCCTGCAAACGCTGGCGACGATGCAACCCCATCCCGAGTCTGTTCCGGTGAATATGCTTGTGCCGAGCAAGGGCACGCCACTGGAAAGTTCGCAACCGATTCCGTTCTGGGACTTGTGTCGTATGATCGCTACAGCTCGTATCCTTATGCCAGCGAGCATGGTACGCCTCAGTGCGGGTCGTATTTCGCTATCAGAAGCGGAGCAAATGATTTGCTTCATGGCGGGTGCGAATAGCATTTTCACGGGCGAGAAACTGCTCACCACCCCGAACAATGATCTTACAGAGGATGACGCTATGTTCAGACGCCTCGGTTTTGAGGGAAAACCACCGTTCGTTGAAACACGACGAATACCGTCCTCTGCGAAGCCGCAGATTTCCCTAAGCCAGTAGGTGCACTTAAAGATGCTCTGAATACAACAACTGCTATCCTGTTGGGCAAGAACGGCTCGCAGGAGCGAAGCGGTCGCGCGAAAAGCACTGGTTCTGTAGACCTTGTGGGATCCCCGGCAATACAGAACCCGGAGTGCGTCGCCCGCTGGTGTCGTAAACAACGCGGCCCTCGAGATGTTCCAGAGGTTTACGGCGAGAGCTGCTTGCCGGTCGTTTTCTGTAGGCCGACCCGGCAATGCTGCTCAATGCAATGAACAGAGATTCAATTCTAGTTTGAGGGTTATACAAGGTGTACGTCGCTGCAGCACAGCTGGAACGAGTCCATGCAGTGGCAGCGTCCGCGAGGCGTCCGCGATGGGCGGCAGGCAGGCCGCTTCCATTACTGATGCGATGCCATTCTTTGACGGAGTGCTGATTCCTCAAACGTCGTCGAGTCCAAATCGTTGATAAAGCTCTCTATCGGAGGTGACGTGGAACGATTGACGCTGATATCGGGCAGACGTAACGGATTGGCGGTGTCGCCCACCGAGGCATGCGGGCTCTCCGTTGTTGAGGCGCTTGTGACGTTGCCGGATGGATCTGGGGAGCTCGACCAGGTGCGATTTTCACTAGAATGCACGGATTCGCCGTCGTTGACTTCCTGTCGCACGGTGGATTCCGCATTCGCAGGCAACCTGCTTTCTGAGGTTTCAGATGCCGCTGCTATCATCTTTGAGCTGTTGTTGGCTTCTTGCTTTTCGATGAATGTGCGTAATGCGATCAGCGTATCTTCGGTGAAGATTCGCCCGCCACTTTGAGACATGACATCGTCAATACTGACGAGTTCAACGAACTCGACCTCTTCAGCTTGCGGCCTGATTCGCTGTCGCGGCTCTTCGAAAGGATCAAAAATGGCCACGTAGACCTGGCCAAACACTCGCGTCAGGTCCGACTCATATCGGATTGGTCCGACCGGCTCGAGCGCCAAATCAAGGCCGAGCTCCTCGGCGAGCTCTCGTCGGGCTGACTCTTCGTAGCTCTCACCTGCCTGAACAACACCGCCTGCTGCTGCATCATACATGCCGGGATGAATGTCTTTGGTTGGTGTGCGCTTCTGAATGTAGATTCTATCTCTCTCCGGATTCAACACCAGGACGTAGGTGGCACGATGCCATAGATTCTCTCGCCGCATTTCAGCCCTGGTCACGACCCGAAGCGGTTCATTGAACTCGTTCGTTACAATGACGCGCTCGCGACTAGCCTCTAACGCAGCATCCCTTCCAGCCGAGACGTTCGCTGCAGGGGGTTCTTGCCAAGCGGAGCTACTAAGCAAAGAAGCTGACAGAAGATTCGATGCCCTGGTACTTTCATCAAGACTGTCGCTTGTGCCATGTTTGGTCCATTCCAGGGCCATGGAGCGCTGCTCTACCTCCGTCAGCGTTACGCTGGCATCGCCATCGCCCTGCCTCAGGAGAGAAATAGACTGCTGCTCTGACTCTATAACTGAAACAAGTCGACTTTTTGACGTCGACTCCCAAGTTTCCTCTTTTCCTTGGGATCCAAATCCAGTATCCTGTGACTCGTTCTCAACAGCTGCGCTATGCCGAAGCGCTGAACCTGATGCGTCAACCTGAAGGCCCGTAGAACGCTCTGGAAATGTCTCAGGAACGAGCTCCTTTCCTGCGGTGGAAGCATCCGACTCTGGCACCGAAGGTCGTCTCTCACCAACAAGAGCATCACTTTGAAGTGCTATTGTTTCCCTCCAGGAAGGACGAGGCTGACCTGCAGAGCCCGAAAGCGACTCAGATGAGGTCGCCAGCAGCTCGCTCGAATCACTCGGATACGCAGCAGAAACGTCCTGGCTCGCTGAGCTAACGTTAGCCGAGGCCTGGTCGTCAGAAACGGCTTCGCTGCGCCGACGCTCGCGGCGGTTACGGTCCCACCGTCTGGCCTCCCGGAGTAACCAGACAACAGCGAGAAACCCCACTACACTCGTGAAGCTTCCGCGTTGTCTTTGGCGGCTGGGCCCCGTCGACTGTCCCCGCTCTGAACTTTCCTGACCTCCGCGCCGTTGTTTCCGTTTCCTTGCCCTATGTGTACTTGTCCCAGCGGCAGCAGCAGCAGCGTTGTCTGGCTCTTTCTGTGCTTGCGAGCGGTTATCGTTCTCCATAAGGCTCACGAGTTTAACAGATATGCGCAGCTCGTGCGCCCGATTTCGAATTGAAACGCTCCGAGATTCCGTTCTGCGGTGCTGTGCCCGGCGCCGCCCGGTACCCCTTTACGTGTGTCGACCCGGCGGCCGTTCAGGCGCTGCAAAGCGGGTGCATCTCTCCAGGGCACCGGATTTCCCTGTTTCGCAGTTTGTTGACACCCAGAAGGGATGTTTCCGTTTGGTCGCTTGATATCAGCGCTCGGAGTAGCATCCATCGTTCCTCGCCCTACTTCCAAATTCCACTACCGACAGTCGCCCTCAGAGGTGCTGGTGATTTTCCACCTTATATCGTGCGTCAAGTGCCCGTCGTGAGCGGCCTCGATAGCCTGTATAGCGCAAGCGCGAATACAGTACGTAAACGGAACGGCTTTGTCATACTGCTGAAGGCGTGGGCTCGAAGTACAGGGAGCGGGATGCACCACCGAGGCAGGCGTCTGCCGTGGGCTCAGTATCCGCAGGAACGCTGAACAAATTGAAGCCCCGTTTCCGCAGGCAAATACTGTGCTGAAGGCTTAGGCTCAGCATCCGCAGGAACGCTGAACAAATTGAAGCCCCGTTTCCATGGAGAAACACCGCGGTCAATCCAGATATACGAATTAGGCAACCCCGAGTGACGGCGGGCGCTTCTGTCGTGTCCGGTGGCCTGGTGAACCTCCGAAGAAACCTGGGTGGATGACTCAGTATTGCGCCACGAAACGCGGCAGCAACGTGTTGGCAGCGGCGGTACTCGTTGGAGGCAACTCTTGAGAGCAGCGTTGCCGGTTTTCTATCCATACGCGTCGTGAAACCATCGAGCTGTGCAGTTCACCAGGAAACGGCAAGAATATACGAAATCGAAAAGTTTATGCAGGCGTGCTTTCTGTACTAGTCTTTCGGATGTAGTGCGGGCAGCGCGATGACCGTCGCTCTCTCTGCTGGGCAGCTGCCGCGGCGCATCTGCACTGAACTGCTTGCTCACACGCTGGGTGACGCCTCGACGAAGGATGCAGCTGCGCTTCCGTGACTGAAAGGCCACCGACTGCAGCGACCGAGTCGTGCGCTAGTGCATTTGCGTGACGCCCCAAGCTCAGCGCTGAATACATCATTAGGTTTCTTGGCAGACATGGTCAGCCATTTGTGCACAGGCTCATTGAGATCGAAATCGCAGGTGTCAACCGCGCGCTCATTTGCCGCCAAATGCAGGCGCGTGGTGCGGTCGCCAGACGAGTGCTGGAGCAAGCAGCAGCTTGCAGGGGGGGCTCACGGATCAGGCGCTTCTCCAGTCGCCACTTTGCTGGTGTCAGTATAACAGCAGGATCAAAGGAAAATGGTCAAGTTGCCGACTTTGAGACGAAGCATTCGAGACCAAGTTCGACGGCTGCGTAGTCTACAGAGGTCGGAAAGTGTTTGCGACGCTAACCGCCTGAAGGCACTGGAGAGCTTTATGGACGCCGTGGAGGCGGCGGATGTTGAGATGCTCTTTCGTAAAGGCGACTGGGACATGGTGATTTTCGCTTTAAGTGACATTATTTGGAACGCTCCGTTAGAGGTAGCTGCACGGGGCGCGAGTGTGCTCAGTCGCACGAATCGCCGGTTGCTCGCAGTGCACGGCGCTCTCCACGAGCAGCCTCCTGGACGAGCTTTGACCACACCCCTTCTCGTCGCAGAACGAAGCGAGCGTCTCACAAGGCTTGCAGCATTTGCGCGCACCCGCGTTCTTACCTTGCCGGTGCTCATACGCCGCCTTTTTCGAGCTGTGCTCGACGCTCCAGCTGCAAACTCGGAAGCATGCACGCTGCTCCAGAATGCCGTTTTCTCCTGTCTCAGTACGAATTGCGGCACACAAGATGCGCAGCATTCGCAGATTTCCCTAAGCTCTCGACTCAGTCAACTGATATATTCCCTGGTATGCTTTGCGTATGAGGTGGATCAGGCATCTCTGGATGTCCTGTTGGATCACGTCTGTGCGATTTGGAGGTCTGTTGCTACAGAGCCTTCCGGCTGGAATGCCCCGCTTCCGTGGATGCTGGAAGCACCCGCATCGATAACAGATGCCTTTTGGGCGTCATCGGCTCCGTGCTTGGAGCGGCAGTGCGACATGGCTACGGCCTCTGTACATGCTGTTCTCGCCGCTCTGTTGAGCGATATGAAACTGGCGGCGGATGCGCAGCGACGACTCCTGTACCGAATTCACTCGATGATACAGGAGCTGCGTGCGGCCAGAGATAGCTTTCACGTCGCCCCAGTCTCTTCGATACCATACGCATCCGAATGGTTCTTCGAAGCGCTGACCACGCGGCTTGTCGATGAGCCCCAGCTGGTCTGCTTAATCCTGTCGAAATTATGTGGCTTCGAGGACGACAATCCGGATACAAGCGCGATGCTTTTGGTCAGTCAGACGCAGATGAGATGCCTGGTACGCACGATCACGTTACGACATTTGCTGCGGCAGGCAGAAGCCTGCGAAGCAGCCGCACGCATTCTCCTTCTGCTACTAAGCTCCAGCGTCGTCGTGAAGAATTTAGAAGCTTGCGACTTTGCGTTGTGTATATTCGTGGCATGCCTTATGCTGAGCGACGCCAGAAATTACCCCGGAGTGCACCAAAGCCGGTCTATCGCGGCAAAGAATGGGCTCGAAGATAGAACAACGGTTCAAGGCGAGAACTGGAGACATCAGTACGGCGATTTGTTGCTGAGCGCTCTTGTTTCGGTGTTCGGCGATACGCAGCTGCGACCCGTACTGCTTTTCAACATGCTACACTACAGGTGCTCGAAAGCGATGATCAGATTTCTCGGAACTGGCGGTGAAATCAATATCCGCGACGCTTTCGCGGTGTCTGTTCTGCGAGATGAACAGCATATCGCCGCTCAGGTGCAAGCAGCGCTCGGCCAGACTCGAGAGCGACTCGAATCGCTCTTCGCTGAGGAGCCTGTACCAGACTACAATGAAGCCTTTCCACAGATTCGAAGCGCCCTGCACGCTGCTGCTTCTGCTGTGGAGCAAGGAGTCCGCAGTGCCTGCACCGCGAGCGCGATCATGAAGCAAGGCGAAGCGGGTGCCGGATGCGTCTCCATCTCGTCGGTCTCGGAGGCGACGCGCCCATCCATGGCATCGTGGGCGTGGACGGCAGCTTTGAGCGTGTATGCTCGGGAATATCAAGACGCTGCACCGCATTTCGCCGATGCCTCGCACGCTTCTGACTTTTCATGTTCGCCGGCAGACGTTTACGCTGCGCTCAATACGTTGCACGGCCTATTGGCCGAAGAGATCGTTATCGAGGCCCGCAAGGCCACAGATGCTGCATGGCGATACGAGCGCTTGCGAATACAGAAAGCAGCGGAGCTGGAAATTCTACGCAAATTGCTTGACGAAGCTGATGCCGCGAAACGTGAACTCGAACAAAGCACTCAGTGTCCGGTCTGTTTCGAACGCCTACACGCCCCGTCGGCGCTGGTTCCATGTGGGCACGTGCTCTGCAAAAGCTGCTTCGTCACCTTAACGACAACACTTGAGGAGCACCTCTGCCCTACATGTCGTCAAGTCTTCGATCCGATTTCGGCACTACGCATCCACTTGAACTAGAATTCGCAGCCCAAGGGACGGCATTGGTACGCCCTGTCTGGGCCGCCTCATCACCAATTTCCAAAGTCGAACGTTCGACAGAAGCCGAGCGATCCCGAACCCTAGTACACGGAGCGTGTGCATGGCGCATCACTCATTTTTAATCTAGTCCAGAATCAAAACTTGCCCCTAGACCGCACCAAGACACCTGAGCATAATAGCATTCTGTGCGTGCATTCGATTTTCTGCCTGCTGGAAGACAACGGACTGTGCGCACTCCATGACTTGATCGGTTACTTCACGGCCTCGCTCGGCTGGTAGGCAGTGCATGAAAATCGTATCGCTTACGCCGGTGGCCTCCAGGAGCTCCATCGAAATTTGATAACCAGCAAACGCCCGCTCACGCTCAGCGATCTGATCCTTTTGGCCCATGCTCGCCCAGACATCCGTGTAAATCACATTCGCTCCTAACACCGCAATCTGCGGATCGTGTATGATCTCTACCCGACTGCGTCCGGCTGCTCGCGCGCGGCGCACCAGGTCCGCGTTGGGCTCAAAGCCCGGCGGGCAACAACAAATGAATTCAAACGGAATGCAGCAGGCCATTTCTAGCCAACTATGGACAATAGTGTTCCCGTCGCCAATATACACAACGCGCTGGTTCTCCAGCGACCCGCGACACTCCATGATTGTCAAAGCGTCCGCCATGATCTGGCACGGATGGTTCCAGTCAGTGAGTCCATTGATGACTGGCACTGATGCGTAGGCTGCCAGCTCAAGCAAGTCCTCATGCGCATACAGCCGCGCCATGATAATGTCATTAAACCTGGAGACAACTCGTGCGATGTCTTTGGTTGCTTCCCTTTTGCCGATACCGATCTCATCGCCCAGCAGCAAAGCGTGGCCTCCCAACCGGTAGAAACCGGTCTCGAAAGAGATGCGTGTGCGTGCGGAGGGTTTCGCAAAGATCATAGCAAGCGTCAAACCGGCGAGCGGTTTCGCACCAGAGAAAACCTTGCCTTCCTTGAGATCGCGCGCAAGTTGAAGAGTGCTCATGATTTCTTCTGGAATCCAGTCAGTGATGGCGAGAAAGTGGCGTTTTCCGCCCGGAAGTGCGTGCACAGTGCCCTTTGTATCCCTGCAAGCCAGCGACAGGGAGGAAGCACGTGACACTCGCTGTGCCCCGCGCGGAGTTAGGATCTGCCTTCTGGTGCGGTAACCCACTGGGACCACAAGACATTTATGCGGAAAACTCTGAGTTGAGAGAAGTGCAGACGTCGTTATAAAACCCAGTACAGTCATAGAGAGCGTGTCGCAGATCCCCTGCAGTTGGAGCCGGTAGCGCAACGCGCACAGCAGTGGCGAGCGCCGCATCGGCAGCTATATTGATCGACTGGCGCTGTGAAGCAGCAGCGCTTTGCTTTTGCTCCGTTGCTGATTCTGCTGCGGTAACGTTGACGGACGCGTCTCAATGCTTGTTCATCGTATGGGCGCATGAGTCGCTGCTCTGACATACAATACAGATTCCCCATGTTGTTCAACGTTGACGATGCATTCGATAGGGCAAGTGGCGGCACCCCGGAGACCCGCCTCCGCGCAATGGCGTACATGGACCGCGTTCTTGATCTTGCCAATCAATGAGCTTCAGCGTGTGTCGCAGTTCATGGATGAGTGCCGATCGACAAGAAAAAGTTCAAGCCATACTCATTGACGTATCCGTAAATGTCACCGCATTCGGAATCTCGCGAAGCTCAAGAAAGCAAAATCGCATCCGGGAGATGCTGGTTCGATCCATCGAGCTCAAGTCACTTTACTTGCAACGCGAATACGGACACCGGGTGGCATAGCAGAGTCCGGTCGACAGCAGACAGGCTGTATTCTATGCACCAAATCATGCCACCAGCGCCGAAGAGACCCATTCCAGCGTCTGGTGTACGACGTCTCGAAAACCGAGGTCATCCGTGATGCGGCAAAGCCGTTCCGCTTCCGTCTGCGCCCGCAGCAGGTACTCACGGCAACTTCAGCACCTGGAGGATCATAGGAATGAACCATGATCCTTAAAGGAAAGTATGGGTGGTTGCTGGTGAAGAGCTTTACGATCAAGTGAGCCATAACTGACGTTCTCCTGGACGTCGATGGCCATGGAGCACAATCGAGGATGCCCAGGTTCCCGTGAACGATGCGACATCTGCATTTGCACACATGTCAGTGAAACAAGAAATGTCCCACGACCACTTATTGTAAATGAGTACCACAAGCGCACACGCCTCACAGCTTTTTCCGACCGGCCGCCTGGAATTAGTTTCAGTTTCTGCTTGTACACATCGAGCGTGAGAGGCTGCCCCACAGGTTTGCCTCGTGTCAGCTCTGCGGCTCTTTTCTGCAACACCACACATCGTTTGATATTGATGACGGTGGTAAAGTCTCAGTTCACGAACTCCATGCGGGTATTTTCTCTGGTAGAACCTATCAGTGGAAAGAGTCCTCGAACTCGTGCCATTTTGTGCGGTGGCAGCTATCCGCGCTTTTCTATCGCGAAAGCGCTCCGCTGCCCTCTCTCGAACTCGAACTTCTATAGCATACATATCAGCTCATTCCCTGTTTTTTTGCATGAACTACTTCTTCATGCCCTTCGATGTGGACGTTCCCGAAGGAAGCAGGACTTGCGGAATGGAGACCGCATGTGTCTCGGTGTAATCGCGTGTCTCCGTGTGTTGAACGCTTCAGCGATTCGCCCAGTGGAGCGATCGTCACGTTTCATAAAGACAATGCTCATTAGATGCGGTTGAACCACGGAGTGTATAGACGAACGTAAAGCAGCTCTATTCTCGGATAGATTCGGCAAAAGCTCGAACGCGATTGGAACGGTTAGATGCGACGTCGCCCAAGACAATGACGTCGTCACGGTTCTCGAGACAAGTCTTCAATGATTCGACAAAGTGGTTGGTGCTGTTGTATGGCCTTTCTCTACGGGCGAAACTGAGTCCGCCAAATGAGTCCACTAAAGCTAGAACAGATGATGATGCCGTTGGTCTCTTCGCGTTCGATGGTAGGTACAACGGGCGCCCTGCCCCGCGAATACCCATGTACGCTCCGAGCGCTTTATCCGAAGCAAGTCTCATCGACTGGCAAAACAAATCGGCGTCCATGTGCTTCATTCGGATCGCAACGTTCCAGGAACTTTGCTGTGGGTGTGATTTCGGTGGAAGATGGCCGTACATGACATTGGTCGTCTTTTTTGTTACTGTATCCCAGTGTTTTCAGGATCACACGAACTAGCCGCCGAGAATCAGAGATGCACGTGACGACTATAATCCTCTGCTTTGCTTTCCGTGAGGTAATCAAGGAGTTAATTTTTTGTACAATTCATCGCAAGCAGTCTTCAAGATTGTCGGTTTTCGGCACGGAGCACATATACTTGTTTCTTTCAGTGTTCATCAAGCATCAGCGTGCTGGAGCGTGACGAATCTGAAGGAGGCAAAGCAGCACTCCCAGCGCTCTACAGTAAAGAGTATATATCCTACCGGAAATTCGTCTACGATCTATCGAATACATTGCATCATGATGTCGAGCGCCTGATATATATTGTGAAAAAGCATCCGATTCCATACAGCGGGATGAAAGTAATAGAGTTGAAACACTGGAGAAGAGAATGAGCGGTGGCACTCATAAACGCTGCACTGCGCTCGATGCGCGACGCAACAGCGCGGCGTCGACGTCATCTGCAGTGCACGATGCTGGCGAGCGACGGAGCTGCGGAGACGTCTGCTTGCTCTACGCTTACCGACCAGCCGACCGACCTACATACCGGGACACCGGTGTCGTCATCGTGTCGACGAAACGTAGCGGGCGTCGTGCGTGCAGCATCAGAGCGCACGTTCTACCGGAAAGAACACGGAGCATATGAAGCTGCTGGGCGTTTGGTGTGCGCAAATAGCTGTGTGAGTGCTCTTTGCTCTTTTGTGGACAGCTTGAAGGTGGAGCAGCCTCCTGGTGCTTTCAGATGTGCGTGGAACAAGACGAATCTATGACAGCTGCTCACCATGCAGGCGAGGAAAATTATGGGTTGAATAGTTCTAGGGAGCTTGGAGACGCTCTCGGGGCGACAGAGGATGAGGCGGCGCGCGTGCGGCTCTTACTGGCTGCGACAGTGCAGGAGCCTGTGACGTGTCCGCCGGCAGCGCACACCGCGGATGCCGGCTCTGCTGGTTCGCAGCCAGCACGTCGATCCTGGCGCTACCGTTTGTCGGTTTGGTGGTATCGCTACAAGGTATTTACCTTGTGGGTGGTTCTCGAACCGAGCGAAGTTGCAGTCACGCAGACGATTTTGTGGTCGACGATACTCGTCATTGGGTATCGAGTTCTGATGCGTATTTGGCGTTTTCTCCGATGACGGTTCACGTGTTGGCGCCGTTTCCATCTGGCGGCTGTTGTGGGAATCCAGCAGCAGACAAGTCCGTGACGGTATTGTTGGCAGAGCTTGCATCGCATGCTAACCCATGATCTCGGCTGACAAAGGTGGGCGCAGTTTTGCAGTAGTCTCATCGCGACATGGAGCACAGATTGAAATTGAATGCATGGGCATGAATCAGGATTACATGTGCTAAACCGTGCCTGATGACTCTCATGCGAAACCGTTTGTGCGGGGCTTCCCATCGAGCGCACCAAACAAATGGCAAGCCGCTTCTCGAAAATGCCCAGCTCGAGGTTTTAGTGCGGACACTGAGTCGCTCAGAGGCTGCTCGTGTGCTTTCAGGGCACTGATTCGGTGCAAGGAGCGAGCGTTCGGAGTCGTCGACCGCCGGCTGCGGGACGGTTCGTTCCGAGCGCCGTACCGGGCGCGTGCAGGCTCTATGGTGCCGGAAATAGCGGCAAAAATGCGAAACACGGACTTGTGCAGCGCTCTGGTTGGATACGTTCGAGATCGCCGGGATCGACGCTGGACGCCACCGATACTGGTGTTGAAGGTTGCGTTTTCGAGCGCCGTGCGTTGTGCACCAAGCAGTGAGTTGCAGAAAAACCGTGCCATTGCACCCTTTTTGTTGATGTTTGCTTCTCTCGCATCTATTCAACAAAAGCGGTTCATCCTGTAGGTTGGATAAAGGTCGCGGGAGGACTTGATGCCATCACTGGCACGTTACGGAAAACGACGTTACTTGTGCAGATCAGTGATTCTATGGTCAACAGATGGACGAGCCACCCTTCTCGTCGTTCTTATCGTGTACGCGGTGCTCCAGAGAACAGCGCTTACCAAACGCTATCTACCCGGCTGTGCCCTCGTCAACTCAATCGACTCTGTACGCACTCAGACGTATAGAATCAACGACCCCACCGGATGAGAAGATTCTATTCGATTGATACGAACGGTGATAATGCTTCGCTGATGGACCCACAAGAAAGCACGTTTCTCTTGGAGGCCGTCACATGTCCAACAACACAGCATCGATTTCGTAGTAAGACGTGGACGCGTCTTCCAGTCGAGATGGGCGTTCGTCTCACTCGTTGAGACTTCGTTCGGGATAAACAGCAGACCCGTGTATGGGTACGCAAAGAGGCGCAAACCTCTGTTCGTAAAGAAGAGACAGTCGGGTATTCCGAGAGCGTGAGCCCTCGCGGCGTTTCAATTGTTTGTTCGGCTAAAAAGTATCTAACGGACAGGATCGTTCGGCAGTTCATCCTTCCAGGCAGCACCTCCTGGCTCGTCCCCCGCAGCTCATTCCGTCTTGATCTTAGACAACGTCGCTCTCCGTCACGAAAAGAAAAGCCGCCCAGGAGAACGCGGCAGAGGCTAACGTTGAGAGACTCTTCATGCAAGCCTATCCTCTAGGGTTTCAACCAATCGAAGGTGTCGCGTATCTCATCAGACCCCATTTCTATGATCACGAATAAATACACGAGTCGTTTGCATCCGCGATTGTGAAGCGCGTACGGCCGTTCTTGATCAACAGGTCTGTCTCTATACGCTACTAGCTATAAAGTGCTGTGATGCTCGTCTTCTCGAGCGCGTGAGGACGCTGAAACGCTCGCTTGAGTCGGTGGACGCGCTCGCGATGGACACGGTGATAAAAGGTACTTGGGGAGTCGAAGAAACAGAAACAGAAGGGACGGGCTTCGGCGCCACAGTGCACACTTTTCGTCCGTATCACGCGATAAACAACGGTTCTAGAAGCTACCGAACTCAGCAGCGTAAAGAAGAAGGCTAAAGATAAGAAGGAGAAGCAATCAACGGACATAGATGTCGAAGATCTTGCCCCGAAAGAGGTTAACGATGGACTGGAGAAAAACTGACCGAGCTTATAGATCAGTCTGGAACCGTTTTCCACGCCGCCCTTGGAAAACAAATCAACAGGGAGGGTCTTCCAAATAGTAATAAGTAGGACCTGCTAGGGATCGCGTGGCTGCTTCTCACTTGAGTAAGTCTCATCTTGCCGCTCCCACGATGACACGGCTCTTCAGGCAACTGATCGTTAGAGTCCCCGACTCTGGGCTGTCAGTTGCCTACGTACTACTTGAATTATTCGTTCAAAGCTTCCTACGACGGCAGAGCTGAGGCTCAGGACAAAAGCTGTAATTGCGCCTGATCTTTGGACTCGGGGTTCAGTGTATGTGCTTCTCGGAATACCTTGACGCATCGCAGCGCCACCTTGGCGTGCGGAACGTCGACCGGGCAGTCGGCAGATTCGATCCTATCGAGCATCGAGGCTCATTTCCGACCAGTCAAGGTAGACGAAGAGAAAGACTTCATGTTGAGCATGGATACCAGGTTCAAGGGCATCGCAGCCGTTACCATTCCACTTATTCAAGAGGACGGAGCCAAAGACGTGAAGAGAAAGCAGAGGAAGCCGCTGAAGTTTTCTGGGGCTTGGTATTATCGGGTGTCGATCATAATGGACTCCAGGAAGCATAGCAGTAGGTGGAATGTCGGCATACGGATCCACCTGCATGTTCTGAGAATCATATTGCGTTGAAGCAGGGGCGTTGCTTTGTGTGTTTCAGTTGGAGAGTCGTTGAGCGTGCAGATAGCACGTAAGGACCCCCTTTGGCTGGTTAGCATGCGATTGCGCCAGACTCGCCAGCGGTTTCGGTTGTGCATAAGTACAAAGCGTGAATTCGCCAACATGTGCAGTGAGTCGGAAAAGCAAAAGACAGAGAAGGCGCGTCGTTTAATCGGAGCCTATGACGCTGGACATACTGTAACGCACGGGGGCTGGTTTCCTGCGCCTTCGACATGACGCGGCAACGCGTGAAAGAATCGATTCTGCACGATTCGCATCCATGAATTAGGGACGATTTACGCGGATCTTGGATACATATCCAAGCTGAAACTCGTCGAGAAGAAGAACGTGAAACAGAGCAAGGTGCACGAGATGGTATTTGGTTAGCTGACTGAACATCAGATTGCGAGCCAGTTGAAGGTGACATGCTTCCTTGCGCTCGATTCCGCTGGGAACAATGCGCGCAAGCACTTTCTGCACTGGGACTTGAACCCCTCGATCAGCCTACGGAAAGCACTGGCGCCTATGGAGCACTCAGCGGTTTTTTGTCCAGCGAGTTTTCGCGGCAGTCTTTTCGTACGCAGGGTAAGCACGGGGCAGAAATGCCGTAGACGTGCAGAGAAAAAAAACGAGTGGCCAGGAGAGCGCATTGGATTACCGCCTGAAGTAATGCACTGGTATGGTACGATGTAGCAATGCAAAAAGCATACAGGACCGGATGTACACGCAGAGAACGCCTCTTCTGGGCAATTGCTGGACACTCATGGTAATCCATTATTCGATAGGACAGAGTTTGCGTCTCCCATAGGAATGAGACGCTGCGCGATCCCAGCGCACAGTGGAGACCGATTACTGTTTCCTGCTAGATGATGAATGCTACTGCCCCATTGGTCCGTGTTGTTGATTCGGAAGCGGCAAACGCTCCGATGAAAAGGACCTGCAGAATCGCTATCTGAAGCGGAAAGGTTCTCGCGTGTTGCCGCTGTGCGGTGCAACGCAGGAGCTCTTCGGCGCGGCTGCGGCGACGGCCAAGTTTTTCCATTTGTTTCGCCGTTTCCGTGAATCGAGCACCTGCTGCACAAAAATTCCACACACCGGAATCGGACCTGGTGCGGATTATGAAGAGACCCTCAATAACGAGGCGCGAATTGCTGGCGCTGCAAGCATTGCCGATCATTCCGTGGATTCGCTCTGAGCGGGAGTAAGCCGCTGGCGAGTCACATGGCCACTGTACCGCATACGACCTGCGACATCGAGTGACAAACGAGGTGCTTTACGTTTTCCACGGGAACCCGAGATCCATTCGATGCATACAACCTGGCGCTGAGACAGCTTCAAACCCGGGCAATGGACCGGGTGCATCGACTAGGCAGTGGCCGCAGTTCTGCGTACGATTCGATGCGCTTTGCTGAACACCAATGTCGTATAAAGCGCCGATGGATAGCTGAGTTTTTCCGAGCAATCCGTTGGCAAGGGTCTTCGGTTTGCACGCATAGGATATCCTAGTCCGTGGTGCATACTCCTGGCGAGTCTCTATGCCGTTCGCGTGCTCGGCAGCCGCGGAGGTACCGCGCGAGGCACCGGTCGCTTTTCCCGCCAACCGTAAGCATCACCACCACCACCAGCACCACCACGAGGAGCGCGCATAGAATTATTTCACGGAACATGTCCAGCGAAGTAGTTGCTTCGTTGCCGCTCAAGCTATGCAGGCGAAAAACAGCATGCTTACAGGCGGTGCGCGCCTTGTGCGCTGTTTTCACGATATCTGCTTCGTGCCGCACGACAGGGTAGAGCTGTTTCAGGTAGCGTCCGATTCATCGGTGTTGGTGTTGCGAAAGCGGGACGCATGCCGTGGCTGCTCGAACTGCCTATCTCGTGCGGGGAGAAGGCGCTCCAAAAGGGGGTCTCTTGCTGTCATTTCCAGCTCCAGACGAGTCTCGGGTGCGCTAGAGGCTGCTCTGCGCACTCTCGATGCTTCGATATCGCTCTCTCCCGACGCATCTATTTCATCCGCACTGCTACCAGAGTTGGCAGAATCCTCGTCCTCCTCCTCCTCCTCGGAGAGAGAATGGACGGAACCCGCCTGCTCTGCTGGATCATTTGGTCTGGTTTGCGGTGCGACGCCTACAATAGGTTCCAAATTGATGTAAAAGAGTTCGTACATGTCGAGCCAAGCACCGCGCAGCTCGTTCCGCGGTCTTCCCTCCTGCCGGTGATACGTGCTCGCTTCGTGTACAATACGACTCAAGTCGCGGATACGGCGCGGCATGGGCGCTTCTGGTCGCCACAGCTTGATCGTGGCATCAATGCCGCAAGTCACCAGGTACGGCTCGTAGGGATGTTTCTCGACGCAGTTGACAACGTCGCGATCTGCGAGGAAAGCCTGGATCAAATCGCCGGTGTAGCGATCCCATATGTACACGCGACCATCATCGCTCCCCGAGATGACGTACTCGTCGTTTGGACCGTAAAAGTTCACCTCCTTGATAGTGATGGCGTTGCGATGCCCCAGAAAGCAACGCACATAGGAACCGTCTGGCGAGCAGCGCGTCGTCAGCCAGCGAGGTACTCGCGTCCAATCACCGGGCGGCTCCAGCTCTTCGTCGGCAGGCGAGGTTGCGCCATCCACCGCCAAAGTGCTCCGCATCTGGCCCCGGACCTGCATCGATTCAGCCGCTTCGTATTCCTGCGGCTCAGATGACCCCCTTCGCAACACCCTCGGACGATTTGCGCTCGATACGTCGACGCTGGTGCGCACCGAAGGATGCGATGCCATTGCTGCTGGAGGCGCACTGAGGCGGCTCACGAGCGAATGCGTCTCCGGACGAGAGCCCGCGGGCTCATCAGCGGTACCAGCAAAGCTCTGCATGTTTCGCTCTGCAACTTGGAGTACTGCATCGCGTCCAGGCGGACCCACTCCGAGGTCTGTGGCGCCATCCAAACGAGATAGACTGCTTTCCGCTTGTTCGCCCGAGGTAGCAGTTGCGCGAATGCAGTCAGGAGGTAGGCTTCGCGATCCCGTCACACTACCCGTTGGCCGAATCGCATGCGAAATGCTCACCTCCGAGTGTTCGGATAGCGTTGTGGACGTCATTGGTTGAGGTTGTGATGCTGTGTGCGCCTGTGCGCTCATGGAATCCGCCTGGATTACTCGATCACTGTGACTAGCCTGCGTCTGGATGCGCAGCGAGTGGGCCCTTCTCCGCGTGATTGGCCTTGAAACGCCCTCACTCTGCAGATCATGAGGTATCGAAGTCCGCTCGCTGCTATCATCTGCGAACAGGGGTGCATTGCTTGCGACAATAGGCTGTTGCTGCTGCTGTTGATGCAGCTCTACCCTGCTGCTCCGCTGATCCATAGCATCGACGATTGTTTCCGCGGGCCTTTCAGAGGGCGCTTCATAATCACCACCACTACCACCGCCACCGCCACCACCACCACAGAGAAAAGAGCCTTTCTTCGGCTCGGTATCGAAGAGATAGATGGCATCGTGTGCGTAGCTTGCCAGAAGCTGAGAACCGTCCCGAGAGAACGCCACACCGGTAATCGAAACGCTCTCATACATCTCTTGGAGAAGCATACGACCGAGCCGACCGAGGATCGGTTCCGTATCAACCAGACCGCCACCCGCATCGTCGGGGTCAGTATCTTCGTAGACATGCCCAGCTGGATTGACAAGTCGACGCAAGTTGCGCCGGCGGACCCGGGCGGCACGACGTTCTCTCTCAAGGAGCACCTGGCGATACGCCTCACGTTCTTGACGATGTTGCTCCGCGACCGTGCGCCTCTCTAGTGGGGCATACACTCGAACAGGCCCTCGCAACTGACTCAACATTCGTCGATCATAGAGCTGAACAAATTCATTGGTTCCAGCGACAACAAACCGATTCGAATCCAACGGATGTAGTTTGAGGCTGTAAAGTTCAATGGAAGGTTCCGTGATGAGCAGATTTCTCTGCGACGAGAGTTGCCGCAGGCGATAGGTCCGCTCGTGCTCGCTATCGAACGCCGGTTCCTGAAAGGAGGCATGAATACGACGCCAATCGATCTCATTCACATCGAGGAGGATGTTCTGACAACGGCGGGTGTCACGGCTATGTCTCAGTGTCGGACGACATCGGTGTCGATGCGCTTCACGCAAATCAAACTGTCTCACAGTGCCGTCCTCGGAGCAGCTTAATATCACCTGCGGGTTCTGCGGGTCCACAGCGAGCTTCTTGACGCGCCCCGTGTGGCAGCAGACAGTGCGAATACATCGCCTCTCGAGGTCGCAGACACGGATCTCGTGGTCACCCGCACAGCTGACAATCACCCGATCGCCGGTGAACGGAACGAAGCGAACGTCGAAGATATTTGCCGAGTGTCCAGTTTGAAAGGTGAGGAGCGGGCGCTGACGCCAACGCTCCGGCGACACACCAGGAGCCGCTCTGGGCTCATCCTCCGCCGCCAGGTACCGCTCGTAGTCATTTGGCTCTAAAGGTCCCCTACGTGTCGTACTCCGAGCGTTTGGCAGCCACAACTCCCCGTCCTCGTTGAGGTGCTGGTAGTTCAGGTTCCAGAGCGCGATGCGAGTGTCATCCGAGCCAGACAGGCACAGGGTTCCGCTATCGTTCCAGCAGAGCGCGTTCACACAGCCGGTGTGCCCGTCCCAGACAGAGCAAAGCGCTAACCGATAGAGGAACGCTCGACTCGCACCGACGGCAGCCTCGGTTGTTCCCGGGTGCGTCGCTCGAACTGGCCACAGGGGCTCGCAGTACCGGCCCGAGGGTGACGGTTCAAAGTGGGCTCGAATGCCAAGCTCGCGTGCTCGCAAGAGCGTCGCAGTCGAGCCCAGCCCACGTTGCATCGAAGCAGGAGTGCTCGCAAACGAGGCCCCGAGGCGTGCTGCTCGCTTTCGGGTCGAGCGGTGCGGCTTCGGCGAACACCAGCAACGCCGACTATGGAGCCAAAAGCCGTGTCCAACGGTGCACGAACGACGAACGCTCTACCTGTTCGTATGCTGGTTGTTTCTAAACAACCAGAGTCACGGTTACAGGTAGGAGTTCCACCAGGTCGACGGCGTCTTCGAACGACACCCCCAGGTTTACGAAAGTGCCCCGAGGTCGAAGCCATTTCGTCATAGAACGCGTTGCTCCTGGGTCGACGCACTAGCACACGCTGCCGCTGCTCCTTTACCAGAGACTGGTGTCGCTTATGACAACACTTCGCAAGTTCGTCGCCACAGACCTTTTCAATTTCAACTTGATCAATCTGGACCGGTTCACAGAGACCTATAATCTTGGTTTTTATGGGTACTACTTTACGCGGTGGCCTTGGTTGCAGCGGGTCGTGGTGGCCCCCGACGGCACGCTGGCCGCCTACATCCTTGGCAAAGTGGAAGGAAGTGGCCGCATGCTGCACGGACACATTTCCGCGGTCACAGTCGCACCGGAGTACCGCCGCCTCGGTGTGGCACGGGCACTGTTGCAGTTTCTCGAACAGGTCTCGGAGCAGCACGCGGGGGCTTTCTTTATCGACTTGTTCGTACGGGTGAGCAACCGTACCGCCGTGGACATGTACCAGAGACTCGGATACGCGATTTATCGTACTGTAGTTGGCTACTACGCTGACTCCGAAGACGCCTACGACATGAGGAAACCGTGTCCCAGTCGTGACCCTACCGGAAGCTGTCTGGTTTGCGCTCGCAACCGCCGTCGCGTCCGTCCGCATGAATTGGAGTTCGACTAGTTCTGGTGGCCTGGTGATGAGCTTGGAGCCCTCAGATAACAAGGCCCAGTATCCGAGCACATGCGTTCGAGTTCGATGAGGTCTGGTGGCGGGGCGACAAGAGCGAGCGCTGAAATAGCAAGGCCATATTTTGTTCACGGGTGCAGAGGCAGCTGGCGATTCGCCTTGACACCGGCACGCCAACATCTCGACACTACCATAGGGGGTGCGTGGTCTTTATGAAGCGCTGAAGGAGGCGTCACGGGCCTTGGTTCACGATCCTTGTCATCTACAACGCGTCATCCAGTTCCTCCGAGCACATGACATCAACTTCTTCAGGTACAAGGGCCGACGACGATGACGATAATCCGAGGCCTGACGTCTCATGATCACCATCGCCACCTCCACGAAACGGAACAACTGGTGGCGGCATGCAGAGACGTGGACGCTTCTTCGGGGCCCCAGAAGGATAGAAAGTGCGATCAAAGAACAAGCTTTCAGATGAGAGCAAATACGAGTCTTCATGTGCGTCTCCAGAGATGTTCTCCTGGGATGCGGCAGTCCTTTCGAGGTACGCCGCAAGCTCCATGACAGAACGAGGCGACTGGGACGATTTCACTGAGGACAGGATAGGGCGTCGCGAAACCTGGTGTTGACACAAATCCTCGATCCCTGCCAGGCATGCCTGCACATCACTCGCTGCATCGGATAGAAACTGACCCAAACGGAGGCCCGCCTCGATCGAACCGGGCAGTTGATGGCTCGCACACAGAATGCTCGCTGCTGCGACGACTGATGGCCGATACGAAAGCGCGATAGAGGAAGCTCGCAAGGCGATATCCGCGAAACGCAACGACTCGGCAAGGAGGGCGTACGCGAGCGGACTGCGACCCTGACGCCGATCTGCCTGTGTGGATATGCCTTTGCTTCTCGCTGGCTCACTGCCTTGCTTCCCCGACAAGCAAACCCACCCATCATGCATCGGAGTATCCATTGTGGACGTCATGTCGATTTCCATAAAATAATAGATAAATGGAATTGCAGACACTCGGACGACGTCCCATTCGAGTATACGCAACAGCTCCTGCTCCATGCGCACGATAGCTGACTTGGAGTAGAAGCCCGCATTCAATGCATGTAACTTGTGCAAGACCGCCGGGTCGCTCTCCGTCTCTTCACACTTTGCCGCCACTAGGATACACGCGCTCGCCAGCAGTTGCCACACGTTGCACGACACGCCCTTGTTTCGCGCGAAATACTCGTCGAAACAACTGACGGCGCTATGCACGGTACTTCTCTCGAGGCGCAGCACCTCGCCGGCATCCAACATCCACTCGACCACTTGCCCCCGATAGAACGCGTACTGCTGCGGAAAACAGAAGCGTTCAGCGACATTGGCATAGAGAAAACGAACGCGGCGCTCTCGCTCGAAAAACACAAGCCCAGCGTCGTCCCATTCGGATCCCTTCGTTTCAACCAGCATGACCACTCGATCCACGACAGAACGCTTTCCTGTAGCCCGAAGCAGAAAACTTGGCCCTGTCGCTGCTGCCGTCGTCGTCGTCGTCGCTGTTCAGGAGACTGCACAGCTCGCTTAGGTACCCGAGCAGTGGCGGACGCTTCCTCGAGCGCCGGTGTCGCCAAGTCGCCTCCTGCAATTGAGTTCCCCGCTATGCTTGGTATGTCAGACCCCCAGCTGATCTGACTGCAGGAGGAAAGCGACGTTGCCACACAGCGTGGCAGCCTGGGCACCTGTTTCCAAGCGATACCGCCGAGGGGCGTCACTACTGCAAGGTAGAGAGCGAGAAATATCTGGAGATGGGCGGGAGGCGGCTGGCGGCGACGTCTCCCGCCGCAGCTGCCGCTGCTGCTGTTGTAACGTGTGACCGTTGCGTTGGATGATCGACGCGCGCGCGCGCTGCGATCTGGGATTTTTTCTCAGATGTCAAAAAGTGCCCAGTGATCAGGGATCCCAGATTGCGGGATGGGTAGGTATTCGTTATCGAAAAAGCGTCCATGATGCTTCACGATATCTCCAA